>OGXH01000301.1_pt1 | contig 32969 bp, 39 predicted proteins | sample 1576241 | NCBI WGS metagenome assembly OGXH01 (sample SAMEA3541529, study PRJEB24748) | human gut metagenome | biome: human gut; feature: human-associated habitat; material: faeces | place: China | collected 2012
TTGTAATATCACTAAAAACTATTTGAGTGAACAAGCTCGGATGACAAAATCAAGTGATGTTGGTGTGTGTCGCATTTCGTGTAATCATTGCCCATTGAGCAGATTTAATAATGACGAAGAAGCGCTTTGCACTGAATTAGAATTAACTCACCCTGAAAAGGCAATCGAAATCGTTCAGAGGTGGTCGGACGAACATCCGCAGAGGACTTATTTGAGTGAGTTCTTGAATAATTATCCAAACGCTAAGCTTGAAGAAAATGGTGTGCCAAAACACATATGTCCATCAAGACTTGGTCTTAAAGACCTTGAAGCCTGCTGTGTAAGAAGTTGCGTTGAATGTTGGAATCAGCCTATTCCTGCCGAGGGAGGCGAAGAGTAATGGCATTCCCCGAAAAGCTAAAAGCGTTAAAAGAGCGTGAAAACAATGATTGAAAAAGAATTAAAAATCCGTGATATTTGCGGTGACTATGCTTTGGATATACCGTTCGCAGACGGTAGTGTAAACACAATATACTTTAATTCAAAACGAAATGCCGAAACAGTTAAGCATATTATCGAAGTTGACGGAAGTAAACCCAACGAAGCAACCGTGTGTGATATGCAAGAGATTAAGCACGGAAAATGGCTTGTGAAAGAGTTTGATTTGAAGGAACTTGAAGAATATATACATCCGTATGATGGACTACACGGTACACCGTTTTGCTCCATGTGTGGCAGAAACGCATTGCTCAATGGTGCCGAGGAATATGTGGACAGCAACTACTGCCCTCATTGCGGAACGATGATGGATTTGAAAGGAGAACAAAATGAAAGCAATAAAAAAAGAAGTCAATAAGCCTTGTGAGGTTATTGACATTGATTGCAAATATGTATGTGATGTTATTAAAGCTGTACCGGAACTCGGATACATTGAAAGGGTACCTATGGAAAAGCGATTTAACGACAGCTGTATTGACTGCACGAAACATTGGCTTGAAAGTGAGGTAGAAGAATGAAAATTGAAGAATTAAAACAGCATATAGAAGAATGTGTAGAGCTCTTATCCAAAAAGCAAAAACAAGTATATGTCAGCAAAAAGCGAAGAGGAAAAGACTTTTATATATTTGAAGGAATGATAACTGCATACGCAAGGGTAGGTCATTTCCTTGAAAATTTGGAGGAGTGATATAGATTGACGGTTAAAGATTATTTATATTCGGTCAGAGTTTCAGACAAGTTAATCAGAACGAAAGAACACGAGCTGTCGAAACTTAGGCTGAATATTGCACAGGTATCGGTTAAGCAGAACGAGCCCGTTAAGACATCGGGAGTGAATGACCCTATGCGGATTGTTGACAGGATTGCAGACCTGCAGACTGAAATCAATCGGGAAATTGACAATCTTGTGCGGTTGAAAACTGAAATCCGCAGTAAAATCAACGCACTTGACGATTACCGTTACATTGCAATTTTGACCGAGTATTACATAAATAGTCAGAAGTGGGAGGATATTGCCGAGAGTATGGAAATGAGCGTAAGGCACACCCTGAGATTGCACGGCGAAGCGTTACAGTCGTTCCGAAAAAAGTTCGATTTCTCGTAAAATTATTTTGAAATGTCATTGAATGTCACCCTTACCCTGCGTATAATGGTATTATGAAAGTTTGACAAACAGGACATATGTAGAACTCTTCTAAGATAAAAAATCGCACAGACCGCTCTCGTTTGAGGGCGGTTTTGTGTTGTGAGGGAAAATCAGATAAAAGAGGTGAGGTGATTGCCCAATGAGAAAAATTTAATACCGTTTACATCTGACCAAAGCCGTGATGAAGCCGTGAAAAACGGAGCAAAGGGCGGTAAGGCTTCGGGCAAGTCACGCCGCCGTAAAAAGAATATGAAACAGGTTATGGATATGTTACTTTCGTTGCCTGCCAACACTCCTGCCGACTGGGAAATGCTTATTGACATGGGAGTTAATGTTGATGAGATTGACGAAGATTTGGTCAATAATTTGCTCGTTGTAAATGCGGCACTTCTCAAAAAGGCTAAAACAGGGGATGTTAATTCTATTAAGGAATTAAGAAATATTATCCGTGACAATGTTTTTGAAAATCATAAAATCAAGCTCGACAATGCCTATCTCGACATTGAACGCAAAAAGGCTGAACCGCCAAAGAGTGACGGTTCGGAGTACAAAGGAATACCGGCTAATATGGTTGCACCGTCGTTTTCGTCGGTGCTTTTTGATATTGAGGATAAAGAACATTCGGAATATGTTTTTCCCGGCGGAAGAGGTTCAACAAAATCGTCTTTCGTCAGTCTGAATGTTATTGATTTGCTTATGAAGAACGAGGATATGCACGCCTGTATTTTTCGTCAGGTAGCCGACACTCTGCGCAGTTCGGTGTATCAGCAGATTTTGTGGTCAATCTCTGCTCTCGGTCTTGAAAGCGAGTTTAACTGCACCGTGTCACCTCTCGAAATCACAAGGGTAAGCACAGGACAGAAAATATACTTCCGTGGAGCAGATGATCCGGGCAAGATTAAATCAATCAAAGTACCGTTCGGCTATATCGGCGTTTTGTGGTTTGAAGAACTTGACCAGTTCACTGGCGAGGAAGCTGTCAGAAAGATTGAACAGTCGGTGATTCGTGGCGGTGACACGGCTTTTAAATTTAAATCGTTCAACCCTCCGAAATCTGCACAGAACTGGGCAAACAAGTATATTAAAATTCCCCGTCAAGACAGGCTTGTTATTGAGAGTACATACCTTACAGTACCGTCAAAATGGCTCGGAAAGCCGTTTATAGATGATGCAGAGTTCCTGAAAGAAACAAACCCTACCGCCTATGAAAACGAGTATATGGGCATTGCTAACGGCACAGGCGGCAATGTATTTGATAATGTTGTTATTCGTGAGGTCACAGATGACGAAATTCAGACCTTTGACAGATTTTACAGAGGAGTTGACTGGGGCTGGTATCCTGATCCGTTTGCCTATGATTGTATGACTTATATTCCAAGTCAACACAAGCTCATTATTTTTGACGAGGAACATTGCAACAAGAGAAGCAACAAAGAAACAGCCGAATTGCTCAGAACTAAGCACGGAGTTACAAGCAATGATTTGATTACCTGCGACAGTGCAGAACAGAAGTCCGTCGGCGATTACAGGGCTGACGGTTTAATGGCTCGTTCGGCAGAAAAAGGACCCGGTTCGGTTGTTTACTCGATGAAGTGGTTGCAGTCTTTACGGGAGATTGTGATTGATAACACACGCTGTCCGCATACTGCACAGGAGTTTCTCGACTATGAATACGAGCGTGATAAGGACGGCAATGTTATCAGCGGTTATCCCGACAGAGACAACCACCATATTGACGCTGTCAGATATGCAATGAACAGAGTATGGAAACGCAGAGGTGAATAATGGGACTTATAGATTTTTTGAAAGGAGTGTGGAGGCGAATGTTTCCACTTGAAAATATTCGGCAGGCGCTTAATTTACGGCTTGCGATTACAGCAGAAATGCAAAAGGCTATCGGCATATGGCAAAACTGCTATGTCGGCAAAGCTCCGTGGCTTGATGAAAATGTCATCAGTTTGAGGCTTGAGCAGTCAATCACAAGGGAGTTTGCTAACATTACGCTTAACGAAATGACGGTTAACATCTCAAATGAAACGCTGTCAAAATTGTTTGAAACTGCAACCGAGGAGCTTAATTCGGAGTTACAGTCAGGTCTTGCAACAGGCGCAATGGTCATCAAGCCTTTGGGCGGTGACAGGGTACAATATATCTCGGCAAATGCTTTTGTGCCGATTGAGTTTGACACAAAGCACAGGCTTGTAAAGGTCATCTTCCCCGAATTTAAGAAAATCGGTGACAACTACTACACAAGGCTTGAATATCACAGCCTTGACAAGGACAAGGGCTTGACTGTTACAAACACGGCTTATCGCTCGGCATCTCCCGAAGTTCTCGGAGCGGAGATCCCCCTCACTGTCATTGACGAGTGGGCAGACTTACCGCCTGCGGTCACATATCCCGATATGAAAAGACCTGCATTTGGATATTTCAGAGTGCCGATTAAAAACACGATTGATGGCTCGTCCTGCGGTATGTCGATTTTTGACAGCGGACTTGAAATCATTCAGAAAGCCGATATGCAGTTCGGACGGCTTGACTGGGAATTTGAAAGCGGAGAGCGTGCGATTCATGTTGATTCTGCCGCATTAAAGGACGGCAAAGCCGACAGACTTAACAGGCGTTTGTACCGTGCCGTTGATGTGGATTTGGGTGACGAAGAACTGTTCAAGGACTTTTCGCCTGCGTTCCGGCAGTCCGATATTACGGACGGCTTGAATACATATCTGCGTATGATTGAATTTGCGGTCGGTCTTGCATACGGTGACCTTTCAAACCCCGAAACAGTCGCAAAGACTGCTACGGAAGTTTTGTCAGCCAAAACCCGAAAATATAACACAGTGTCGGCAATTCAGAAACAGCTTCGCTATTGCCTTGATGACTTGGTGTATGCTCTTGCCTTTTACAATTCGCTGACAACAAGCGGCTATTCGTTTGTATGCGATTTCAAGGACAGTATTCTGACCGATGAAGAAACCGAACGCAAGCAGGATATTCAGGACTTGAACCTTGGTATTATGCGACCTGATGAGTACCGTATGAAGTGGTATGGAGAGGACGAAAAGACAGCGAAAAAGAATCTTCCGCAGTCCTCTGAGGTTATCGAATAATGTTCACTCCGACTGAAATTGAGGCTTTGCCCTCGGCTATGGAACAGTTGTACCGCAGTTTACAGTTAAATATTATGTCCGACCTTACGGAGCGTTTGAAAGCCAACGGTGAGGAGATAACCTCTGCCGCCGATTGGCAGATAAACCGCTTGTATGAATTGGGCGTGAGTAAGGATGAAATAGACAGCCTTATTCAAAGCACGCTCAATGTGTCTGACGATGAAATCGACAGAATCTATGACGAAGTCGTGAAATCGGGATATGCAAGAAATGAGGAGCTTTATACAAGCAAGGGCAAAGAGTATATTCCTTATGCAGAAAATAAACAGTTGCAACAACTTGTAAAGGCGGTCAAAAATCAGACAAAATCGGAGTACAGGAACATTACAGGCTCACTCGGATTCGCCGTGAGAAATGCCGACAATACGCTGTCATTTACTCCGCTTGCGGACTTTTACCAACGCACTCTTGACAACGGACTTATGCAGATTGCAAGCGGTGCGGTTGATTATAACACAGTCCTCAAAAAAGCGGTTAAAGCTATGACCGACAGTGGATTGCATACCGTTGATTATGCAAGCGGTTGGAGCAATCGTGTTGATGTGGCGGCACGCAGGGCGTTGATGACAGGCTTTAATCAGGTTGTCGCAAAGGTCAACGAGGACAACGCCGAACAGCTCGGCACGGAGTATTTCGAGGTCAGCTATCACCGTGGTGCAAGACCGACACATCAGGTGTGGCAGGGCAGAGTGTACAACAAAAAGGAGCTTGAAACAGTCTGTGGATTGGGTACGGTCACGGGTCTTTGCGGTGCTAATTGCTATCACAGCTATTCGCCGTTCATCAAGGGTGTTGACAAGCCGACATACAGCGAAGAAGAACTTGACCGTATGAACGAGGAGGAGAACACCCCGAAAGAATACAACGGCAGACAGTACACGGCATATGAGGCACAGCAGAGGCAAAGACGGCTTGAAACCGCAATGCGTGCCGACCGACAGAAGATTGAACTGCTCACACAGGGCGGTGCAGACTATGACACAATCACAGGCGCAAAGGTCCGATACTTTCAAAGGCAGGACGAATATGTAAAGTTTTCAAAAGCTATGGGACTTCCCGAACAATGGGAAAGAGTAACCGTAAACGGCAAAAATGCCTTAGGCTCAAAACTCCCGAAAAAGGCAGAGAGTGTCAATAAAATCACCGCTGAAAATGTTGCAAAATCGGGTAAAAGTGGTATAATAAAAGAGAAAAGTAAAAAGCCTATTACTCCGATAACCGATAAAGCTATCAGTTGTATTCCTAAAGTTGATATTGAAGGTTATACAGAAGAGCAGTGTTTGGAAATTCAAAAACAACACAAGGAGCTTTTGAAATTTTCAAAAGAACAAAATGACAATAAAGAAGTTGCCTTCGTGTTAAAAAATGATGTGTCCAAAATGATTACAGAGCCTATTAAAGGAACTGATGAAAAAATAGATTTTGGATCAGCACTTCAAGGCAAAGATTTATTTGTTATGCACAATCACCCGAGAAACAGCAGTTATTCTTTAAATGATATTATCGAATTTATTAAGAATGATAGTATAAAAACATTTACTATTGTGAAAAACGATGGCAACATTGAAGTATTAACAAAGTTGAAAGGATACGACAGACTATCACTTTTAACAGAATTACAACGAATGGGAAAAAAGAGGATAAAAACAGGTTCTGATAGTGAATACAGAAAGGTTATTGATAAATTTTTAAGTAAACATCAAGAAGGAGGTTTATTTGAATGGAAGAAATAAACAAATCTGTTTTAGATGGTTCTAACGAAGAAGCTTCAAAACGTCTTGACGAAATAATTAAAGAACTTGAAAAACAAAGAAACAAAAGCTAACCGCTCCGTAAAAAGGGCGGTTTTGTTGTATCTTTAACTTGCCGAGAATATGTTCAGAGTAAGAAAAACGGCTTGTTCACAGCATTGCTTAACTTGCCTGCAACTTGCCGTAACAGAACTAAACACATCAAATCAGCACTTTGAGAAATCAGAGTGCTTTTTTATTGCATTTAAACCCGTCGATTTCGACCGGTTTAGAAAGGTGGTGACAGAATGAAAATCAGAGTAACAACAGCATTTAACGACAGGCAGAACGGCTATGTAACCCGACCTGTAAATGAAGTCTTTGAATGTTCTGACGAACGAGCCAAACAGCTCATTGACGGCGGCTTTGCAGTTGAGGTTAAACCAAACGCTACAGAAAATGAGCTAAACTCTACAGAAAATAAGCCAAACGCTACGGAAAAACCGAGAACAAAGAAAACAGAATCAGTAGATTAAGCACTTTACGAATATGTAAGGTGCTTTTATTTTACCCTGCCGTAGGTTATAACGGCTGAATTTCTACCGCAGGCAAAGCGGAATACAAGCTATGCAGAAAGGATTTACTATGAAGAATATACACACACTTCTCTCCGAAATCGGCTTTACAGTTCCCGAAGATAAAAAGGCTGACTTTGAAAAAGCCTTTGCGGATAATTACAAAACCGTGTCAGAGGTTGAAAAGCTCCGCACATCAAGGGACAACTACAAGTCACAGCTTGAAACTGCACAGACTGCATTCAAAAAGTTTGAGGGTGTCAATGTGGACGAGCTCAAGGGCGAAATCAAAAAGCTCAACGGCGAACTTGAAACAAAGGAAAACGAGTATCAGACAAGGATTGCGGATATGGAATTTAACTCCGTGCTTGACGGTGCAATTTCGGAAAGCGGTGCAAGAAACTCAAAGGCTGTCAAGGCTCTGCTTGACCTTAAAAACCTGAAAACATCTAAAAATCAGGCAGATGACATCAAAAAGGCTCTCGAACAGGTTAAGTCCGAAAACGGCTATATGTTCGGTTCTGACGAGCCTTTTCAGAATCCTGTTAAGGACACGGGAAATCCTATCCCGACAGGAATTACAAAGGAAATGTTCGCAAAAATGGGTTACAGCGAGCGTTTAAATCTAAAAAAGAGTGACCCACAGAAATATGAACAGTTGAAAGGATGATTAAATTATGCCAAATCAGGTAACAAAAATTTCTGACATTATCGACCCCGAGGTTATGGCTGATATGATTTCAGCGAAAATCCCGAATAAGATTGTTATTGCCCCGTTTGCAAAGGTTGATACAACCCTTACAGGTGTGCCGGGCGATACTATCACAGTTCCGCAGTATGCTTACATTGGTGACGCCGTAGATGTTGCCGAGGGTGTTGCGGCTGAAACTGTAAAGCTCACAGCAAGCACCGCAAAGGCAACTGTAAAAAAGGCAATGAAAGCCGTTGAGCTTACGGATGAAGCAGTATTAAGCGGTTACGGCAACCCAGTCGGCGAAGCTAACAATCAGATTGCTAAGGCAATTGCTTCAAAGGTTGACAATGACGCAATGGACGCACTTCAGACCGCACAGCTTGTATATGACGGTTCAGGCTCAATTATCAAGTACAATTCGGTTGTTGAAGCTATTGACCTTTTCGATGAAGAGGCAAACACAGACAAGGTTATGTTTGTAAACCCAAAGCAGGTTACACAGCTTCGCAAAGACAGCGACTTTCTTTCTGCCGATAAGTACCCTAATCAGGTTATGATGTCAGGCGAAATCGGCAAGATTGCAAACACAAGAGTTGTGCCTACAAGAAAAGTTCCGCTCTTGAACGAGTGGTACAAAGCTGACGAAAGTGGTACAGCCGTAACAGCTTCAAATCTTGAAGAGGTCAAGAAAACAATGCCTCTTGTAAAGATTGGCGACAAGGTAACAAAGGTATCTGTCCCGTGCTATTCAAATCCGATTGTTAAACTCACAAATGATGAGGAAACAGAGGACGATACAGCGGCAATTACCGTATATTTAAAGCGTGACACAAATGTGGAGGCTGACAGAGTATCTCTTTCAAGAAAGACAGATGTTTCAGCCGACAAGCATTATGTTGTTGCTCTTTCCGACCAGTCAAAGGTTGTTCTTGCAAGAATTAAGAAATAAGGAGTGTTACTATGACCACTTATGCCGATGAAGGCTATTACATCTCTGAATATCTCTGTGGCAGAAAGGCGGTCATTGTTTCCGCCTTTGATTATTATGCACGCTCTGCAACCCTGCTCATTAAGGCATACACAGGCGAAAATGTTGACGGGAACAATATTCCCGAAAGCGTAAAACTCTGCTGTTGTGAGCTTGCAGAGCTTGTGTATAACGATGAAAAGCAGTCCGCAAATTCAGGAATTTCATCTGCAAGCGTGGGCGATGAATCCGTAAGCTATGTGTCCGAGGGAGAGCGTAAAACCGCCCATAAAAAGGCTGTCAGACACACAATTTACAAGTATCTTGCCGACACCGATTTATTGTACAGAGGTGGTCGCAGATGATTATTACCCCTGAAAGCTCCTGTACTATTTACAGATTCAACGGCTCGGGTTATGATCGTTATTTCATTCCCGAATGTCATTGGCAGGAGAATAAGGCTCGCAATGTGCTTAAAAGCGGAATGCAGAACGCTGACAGCGTGACGGTGTATATCCCGATTGAATCCGCAGTACTTTTGCCCGACTTTTTAAAGCCGAGCGAAAACCTTTTTGCAGGTCAGCTCTGCACCCCTCAGAACAGCGCACAGGACATTATTATTAAGGGCGAGAGTAATTTTGCCTTTGATAATTCAAGCCCTCAGAGTGTGTCACAGAGCCTTAAAACGCTAAAGCAAAAACACAGGTGCTATGCGGTTATGTCGATTGATGAAAAGCTCTACGGTGTAACCGATTTACAGCACATCAAAATTTCGGCGAGGTGATTGCATGAAGATTGTTCAACCGCCCGATTTTGTCATCAAGTCAAAAAACGGTACGGCAGGTTTCCTCTGGGATAAAAAGTTTGCAGTCCGCAAAAGTGCCGATGTATTAAAGGTGCAAAAGTATGTTGACAGCACGGTTTTACGATTGATGAAACCCTATACGCCGTTCAGAAACGGTGTGCTTGAAAAGTCGGCAACCCTCTCAACGGTTATAGGCTCGGGCGAAATTCATCAGAACACACCGTATGCGAGGTATCTCTACTACGGCAAGGTTTACGGTCCCAATATTCCGATTAAGGAAAACGGTGTTATTGTGGGCTATTTCAGCCCTAAAGGACAGAAGAAACACCCCACAGGTAAAATGCTTGTTTATTCTCGGGCAAAGCACCCTCTTGCCGGCAAGATGTGGTTTGAACGAATGAAAGCCGACCATAAAAAAGAGATTTTACAGGGTGCTGCAAAAGTGGCAGGAGGTACGGCAGAATGAACATAATTGAACTTATGCAGAGCATTGTGATGAGCTTTCCAAAGCTGAACGATGTTCTGCACATTGACTACACAACCCCTGACACCGACAACTACGGCTTATCTCCGACAGGCGATACGCTGATTAAATCCGATGTTCTCGGTAATCAGGAGCGACAGCACACATTCATCTTGTACGCTGTTTATCAGTCGGTTAATGACTATGACCGACTTGCCAACAGCGGACTTATTAACGAGTTACAGCTGTGGCTTGAAAAACAGGCAAAGGGGCAAACGCTGACCGTAACGGTTGGCGACAATGAGCTTGCAGGTACGCTCACAAAAATAACCTGTTCAAACGGTATGCTTTATGACATACCCGACAGCAATTTAATCGGTAATGTAATGTATCAGTTACAGATTACCGCAGATTACAAAATCGAAAGTGAGGAATTTTAATTATGGCAACAACACCCGATATCGGTAAACTTAAAAGAAGCTACCTAATGCACTTTATTGACGCAAGTTTTGGTGGCGAAACCCCTAAGTGGTTTTTGATTGGTCGTGACATCGAGGATATGTCCGTTGAACTCAACCCCGACACAGAAACAGTCAAGAACATTCTTGACGAAACGGTTGTAAACGATAACGGCTATGAACCGTCAATTGACGCAGACACTTATTACGCAAACACAGGCGATGCAATCTATGAGAAGATTAAGGATATTGCAATGAACCGCCTTACAGGTGATGACTGCAAGACTGCAATTCTTGAAGTCCTTGTTGATAAGAAGACAGGTCCGTATGACGCTTGGACTGAAACCTGTATCGTAAAGCCACAGTCCTACGGCGGTGCTCAGGGCGGTGTGAACATTCCGTTCAACATCGCATTTAACGGCGACAGACAGCAGGGTACGGCTACAATTGAGAAGAAAGTGCCGACCTTTACCGCAACGGTTTAATCTTTGGGGAGGGATTGATTTATGCAGAAACTTGTTTTTGACAGAGGTTATAAGGAGTATCAGATTGGCGATGACGAAAACGCAGTAATCCGTATCAACACCACGGATGTGGGCATTCTTGCAAGGCTCAACGAGGCAGTAAAGAATATTGAGCAGATTCAGAAGAAGTATGAAAACGCTGAAAAAGCTGAAAACACAGACGCAATTCAGCTTATTACCGAGTGCGACAGGGACATCAGAGAGCAGATTAACTACATTTTCGGTTCGGATGTCTGCACGGTTGCTTTTGGTGAAATTAACTGTCTTTCGCTTGTGGGCGGTAAGCCGATTTTTGAAAACTTCCTTGAAGTGCTTATTCCTGTTATGCAGGCTGATTTTGAATCGGCACAGAAAATTTCCGATGAGAAAGTCGGCAAATACACTTCACAGGTGAAAAAGTAATGCTTGAACTGTTGCCGAAAAACCTTGAGGTTGACGGCAAAAGCTATGAAATCAATTCCGATTTTCGTGTTGCTCTGCTGATTTTCAAAGCCTATGCAGATGATGAACTGAACGATTTTGAAAAATGCCGAGTGTGTGTCGAGTGCCTTTACAAGGAAATTCCCGAAGATTACCAAAAGGCACTTGACAGGGCAACTTGGTATCTTGACGGCGGAGATATTCCGCAGGGCAAACAGCTCCCCGTTCGTGTGCTTGATTGGGAACAGGACGGACATATAATCTTCCCTGCTCTCAATAAGGTTGCAGGAACGGAAACACGCACAGTCGATTATATGCACTGGTGGACTTTTCTCGGCTTGTTCAATGAAGTGGGTGACGGCTTGTTTACACAGGTGATTTCAATTCGCACCAAAAAGGCAAAGCATAAGAATCTCGACAAAACCGAACGGGATTTTTACAGCGAACATAAAGAACTTATCGACCTAAAGCCCAAACTCACAGCAGAAGATAAAGAAGAACTTGACTTCATAAATTCGCTCGTGTAGTGTAGTATTGTATCACATATTGTTGACATTCTCTAAATGTTAGTGTATGATTAAATAAAAACTATATTGTTTTAACATTTAGGAGGATGAATGATGAAAAGTAAATTTTATGAAGTTATGGCTTGGATTATCGGTATCGTCGGAATTATCGGTAGTATTGTTGCAGGTTTTCAGTTCCCGACTTCCACATACAATTCTGTTACAGAAGAATTCACAACAGGCTTTAATATGGGAATGACTGTAATTTGTCTGATTTCCGTTGCGATTCTCTGTATGATTTTTGCTGGTATTTCCTGTATTCTCAAAAAGCTTGAATTTCTTTGCGGTGAACAGGAAACAGAGGAAAGCGATGAAAACAATAGCGGAAGTACCAATTCGCCCGATAAATGGGAATGCCCAAACTGCCATTGTATGAACTCATATAGCAATGTTGCGGAATGTCCCAATTGCCATTGGAAAGCGTAATTGAGGTGCGGTATGAAAAAACTCATAGCGTTAGCATTAACCGCAGTTTTTGCAGTATCGCTTGTTGGCTGCGGTACAACAGCGGAAAGCAGTTCGTTATTAGATGATGATTTTGAAGAAACAACAGAAGTAGAAACAACGGAAGTTCCTACAACATTTCAGAAAACAACTACAATGTCACCTGCCGAACGAGAAGCAACTTACAAAGAGCTTTGTGACGAGTACGATTATGATGATGTTCTTTTTGCTCCTGACAGATACGAAGGTATGTACTGTAAATTTACAGGTACAGTTTCTGCCCTTTGTAAAGATGACGGAACTTGGTTCGTGCTGAAAGATAAAAGCGGAAATCTTATAGATGTACACGGTGACGCTGAATATTACGAAAGAAATCAAAAAGTAGAAATTTATGGAACAATAAGAGAAGTAAAATCTACTTACTATTCTGATGGCAGTGTAATTATCGTTGACGCTAAATATGTCGATTTTGTCTGAGGAGAAAATGTACAACGCTGTTTCAAGCGAATCAAACTAAAACAAAAAGCCACTCCAAACGGGGGTGGCTGTTCTTTTGCAAAATTTTATTAGCGTACATCATAACGGTGTGCGCTGTTTTTATGCCCATTTTTAAATGAAAGGATGTGAAAATATGGCGGTTGACGGTTATCTGAATTTTGACACGAAACTTGATACATCGGGTTTTAACGGTGATTTGGCACAGGTTAATACTACTGTTACCAAATCAATCGAAAAGGTAAAAAATCAGCTTAAAACCTTTGCAAAGACTGCCGCTGTTGCTTTCAGCACTTATGCAATTACAAATTTCGGCAAAGAGTGCATTGAGCTCGGTTCTGACCTTGCAGAGGTGCAGAATGTTGTTGATGTTACTTTTCCGGCAATGACCAAACAGGTTGACAAGTGGTCAAAAAGTGCAGCTAATTCTTTTGGTTTGTCCGAAACAATGGCAAAGCGGTATGTCGGTACTTTCGGCTCAATGGCTGAGGCTTTCGGTTTTACAGAGAAAGAAGCCTATGATATGTCAACTACGCTGACAGGACTTGCAGGCGATGTTGCTTCATTCTACAACATCAGACAGGACGAAGCCTATACAAAACTTAAATCAGTATTTTCGGGCGAAACCGAAACTTTAAAAGATTTAGGCATCGTAATGACGCAGACCGCACTTGATAGCTATGCTCTTGCAAACGGTTACGGCAAAACCACAGCCAAAATGACCGAAGTCGAAAAAGTAACATTGCGTTACAAGTTTGTTCAAGACCAGCTCGCCAATGCGACGGGTGACTTTGCTCGAACGCAGGACAGTTGGGCGAATCAGACAAGAATTTTACAGCTCCGACTTGACAGCCTGAAAGCAACACTCGGTCAGGGACTTATCAATGTGTTTTCTCCGCTGTTGAAAAATCTTAATTCCTTTATCGAAAAATTAGATGTTGCAACGGAAAAATTCAAAAGCTTTATGGAACAGGTTTTCGGCTATTCATCTGCAACCGACAATTCCGCAAATTCCGCAAGCTCTGAAATGACAGACCTCACCGATGAAACAAAGAGTGCAAACTCTGTACTTGCCACAACATCGAAAAAGACAAAGGAAATTAAAGACAATCTTCAAGGATTTGACAGGCTCAATGTGATGAGCCTTGAAAACAGTTCATCAGATGACAGCACAGCAGTAAACAGCCCCACAAAGAAATCCTCTAAAGCCGCAGTCAACGCACTTGATACTGCCGCAACAGCAATTGAAAAGCGTACAAACAAGGTTTTTGACAGCATTAAAAGAGCCTTGAATAATCTGAAAAATGCCTTTGTTTCAATCGGCGAATCGTGGAAGAGAGTGTGGAAAAACGGCACAGGCGAAAAGGTTATCGGAAACATCAAACAGCTTTTGAAAAATGTTTTTGATATCATCGGTGATATTTCGGGAGCGTTTACAAAGGCTTGGAATAAGGCAGGACTTGGTGACGAGGTTGTGCAATCCATTATCGGCAAATGGAACAGCTTGCTTGAACTTGTAAACACGATTGCAGAGGATTTTCGCAAAGTTTGGAATAACGGCACTGGTGAGAGAATTTGGACTAATATTCTGAATATCATCAAAAACTGCAACAACTACACCAAAACTCTGCGGACCAAAATCAAACAGGCTTGGGACAAAAATGAATCGGGCAAAAAGATTTGGGAAGCAATCCTTGGCATTGTTGAAGATATCACAGGCTTTTTGAGCGATATGTCAGAAATTCGCCTTGAATGGCTTGAAAGTCTTGATTTGTCACCGCTTGTATCAGCCGTTGCCGACCTCGGACAGGCGTTCAGAAATTTGCTCAAAGCCTGCGGAGATAAGCTGAAACAGGCATACAAGAATATTCTTCTCCCACTTGCAAAATGGACAATTGAAGAAGCAGTTCCGAAACTTGTAGAAGCCCTTGCAGGAGCATTGAAACTGTTAAGCAAAATAGTTAAATCTATTAGTGACAAAACCTTGTACGCTATCGCAGGCGGCATTACTGCAGTCGGTACAGCTGTTGTTGTTTTCAAGGCAGGACAAGCGATTGCAAGCGGAATTGACAAAGTCAAAAATGCTATAAAGTTATTTTTGACAACTGTTTCTGCAAATCCAATCTTAGCCGTTGCCGGTGCCATCACCGGACTTGTGACTGCAGTTACTGTATATAATCAGCTTGTTTGGAGTAATTCCGAAGCTAAAAAATTTGCTGATGAAATTGACGGTATAAAATCAAGGCTTGATACAACTACGCAAGGTATTGAGGATAATTTGTCAGACACTCTTGAACGAATGGACAGCTTGTATGCAGACAATACACTTGTTGACAGTTACCAACAGAAACTTGATGAACTTCTGCAGAAAGCTACGCTTACTCCTGAAGAGCAGGCACAGTTACAAACTATTGTTACATATTTTAAAAGCAATGTTGACGGTTTTAGCGACACTTGGAATAACTATGTGTCAATCAGTAGTGGCGGCAAGTTGCACCTGAACGGCGATTTAAGCGAAGTTCGTAATGCAATTGACAATACAATTGATAAATACCAACAGCTTGCAAATAGTGCCGCATTAGCTGAATTATCTTCTGAAAACAGCAAAGAAAGAATTCTTGCATCAAAAGAATACAACAGTGCAAAGTCGGATTATAACAGCAAGAAGAAAGACCTTGAAAACGAACAGAAAAAACTAAAAAAATGGCTTGAGAAAAACGGCAAAAGTATGCAGGCTCTTGAAAATTACTATTTTGGTGGCGGTGCTAAAAACGACGCTTTATGGAAAGAGGGCATTGAATACTTCGAGAATATTCAGAGCAAAACAAAGTCACTGGAAGGTGCTACATCTTCTGTAAATAAGACAATTGCCGCCTTAAATAAGCTCACGATGACCAGTGATGATCTTTTGGATGTACAAAAGGTAGTTAAGGGCGAATATTCGGATGCCGCCGCTGTTCTTATGGCTTACAACGCAGGAATGATTAACACAGAGCAAATTCAAAAATCTCAATGGAAATCCTTGAACAATTTGCAAAAAGCCGCAAAAGATACGGGTAAAAACACGGTCCTTGGTCTTGTTGAGGGTACAGAAGCATACGAAGGTGCGCTTGTCAAAAACAGTCACGGCCTTGCTTCTACTGTGCTTTCAGAATATGATACCACGATGGGAATTCATTCCCCGTCAACAGAAATGTATGAAAGAGGCGGTTACACGGTTCAAGGTCTTGCAAACGGCATTCGTGACAGAATATATGCCTTGAAAAATCCGCTTGCAAGACTGCTTAGCTTTATTTCAACACATATCAATCCGATTTCAAGCGTTTTCTCAAATGCTTTTGAGGGTATCAAGAGTGCTGTAAAAAAGCCTATGAACGGATTTTTAGGTGTTGTTCAAAACTTCTTAAACAACTTTATAAATCCGTTCAACAGCCTCGGCAGTGCTATTTCAGGCGGAATGAGTACAGCGGCAAAGATTGCTTATGAAGCGTTAGGGGGCATAAACGGCAATGTCGGACTGCCTAACATTACGGTTCCCCGACTTGCCACAGGCACGGTTGTTCCTGCAAATTACGGTGAATTTCTTGCCGTACTCGGTGATAACAAGCGTGAGGCTGAGGTTGTTTCGCCGATTTCAACTATCAAACAGGCACTTATTGAGGCTATGGCAGAGATAGGCTCAACAGGTGACAGCGGTGACATTAACCTTACTGTAAATCTTGACGGCGAAGTGATTTTTAACAACATTGTAAAACGCAACAACGCAGTCAAAAAGCGTCACGGGGTCGGTGCGTTAGGTTAGGAGATGATGACATGGCAAATTTTAAAGGTTACTTAATAAGGTTCCCTAAGAGCGGTAAGCTGTTTCCGCACGAGCTTATTGCAAAGGACAACTACAACGGCACTCCGCTCCAGAGAACCGAAATTAAGGCATACCGTGACAGCAACAATCTTCTGCACCGCACAACTTCGGCAAATTACAAGTCGAAAATTGAGTTTACAACCGTTGATGAACTCACCCTTGCACAAATGCAGTCGATTAGAAGTGCTTTGAATAGTTCGTGGGATAACTCTCAACAGCGTAAAATCCGTGTCGAGTATTGGGACGATGAACTTCTTGCATATCGCACAATGACCGCCTATATGCCAGACATCACCTATCAGGTCAAGAAAATCACCAAAAACAACATCATATACAATGCCGTGACTTTCACTTTTATTGAGTATTAAGGGGGTGACAGATTGCTATCCGTTTCAAGTACGCATAAGCAGAAAATTATTAACGAGCTTATTTCAAATAAGCTCGAAATCTTTTCATCTGACAGCAAGTTTGATGTCATCACCGAAACCAACATTGAAAGCGAAAGTATGAGCCTTAAACAGTCGATTTGTGACGAAAACAAATTAAAGTTCGGCGGTTGCATTGCTTCCGAATTTAAAATCGGATTGCTGAACACCGTTGACAGAGTCTTTGATGTTTCAAAACTTGTCGGTTGTTGGATTTTAGTTAAGCTGACACAAACTTTTCCGTCAGGCTCTCCGATACTGCCGAGCAGTTCATTATATCCAAGCGATACTCTCTATCCGGGCGAAGCCGTGACAACAAAGTCGTGGTGCATTTTTAACGGTATGATTGACAAAGCCGAGGTCAATAAAACAGATCAGAACAAAATCAGCATAATCGCCTATGATGTGATTTCACAGCTTTATGAAACCGACTGTACAAACGCTCTGCAAAAGCTCTGGAATAACAATTCTGACGGCATTTCGGTCTATAGTCTGTTGGCAATGGTTTCTGAAAAATTCACTAACCTATGCGGTCAACCTGACGCCCGTTTTTTATCCGACAGTTTACTTAACGAGGTTATCAACAAGGCTGAGAATCTGACTGTTAAGAATATGAAAATTTTTAACAAAGTATGGCTTAATGATTCCGAAAAGGTTAATTACGGTCAATTGCTTAATTATACAGCGGAAATGCTCGGTGTGTTTGCTTTTGCTAAACCCGATAACCGAAAAGGCGGTAACATTGTTTTTGTCAACCTCGAAACCAATACGGCGAAAGCAGAAAAATATGACTTTTACGAGGCATTCAGCGCTAACGAAAAATCAAGCGGTACATACGGGACTGTTGACTTTGCAATCGGCGGAGCGACACGAACTGCAAAGGTGCGTAGCTACAAGTTTTTAAGCGGTAAAACCTATGATATGACAGATAACATTCTTGTATGGCAGGAAAACGATAACGCAGGCGGTGCGTGGATACATAAGTTTGAAAATCTGTTTTCAGGCGATACAGGCAAGCGTCTGCACCATAAAATTTATAAGCCTATCGAGGCAACCCTTGACGGCAGATTGTGGGTTGAACCGGGCGATATTATACAGATTAAATATTATGTAACCGACGCTGACGGCAACTATGCCTATAACGCTGACGGCACTCCGCAGACTGCAACCGTGACCTCTTATTTGCTTGCAAGAGAGCTTACGGGCATACAGGCACTCACAGACAAAATCACAGCGAAAGGAGAATAAAAATTGAACAAATACACACGAATGAACTGGGAAAACACTCCCTCAACAGCAACTCCGCTGACTGCCGACAACCTCAACCATATGGATGAGGGGATTGAACGGGCAACAGACGGGGTTACAGTTGTTGAAGAGGCTCTCAAAACCGCAACGGCAGATTTAACCACCGTAAAATCAGAAGTCGAAACCGCAAGGGGAAGCTCCTCAAGCCTCAACGCAAGGCTTAACGGGATTGATTCGTCTGTAACAAACAAAGCCGAAAAAAGCACGGTCAGTCAGTTGTCGGCACGAATGCAGACGGCAGAAACATCTCTTGCAGGTAAGGCTAATGCAACGGATGTCAATAATGCTCTTAAAGCGAAAGAGGACAACGCAAACAAAGTGAGTTCCAAAACGGACATCGCAGACAGCAGAGTTAATTATCCAAGCATTGAATATCTTGACGCTTATTATTACAAGGCAAATGAACTCTACTCATCAGAAGAGACGAACGAGCTTCTCGGAAACAAGGCAGATGTCAATTCTGTTTATTCAAAAGCCGAAACCGATAATTCGCTCGGCGAAAAAGCTGACAAGTCAGATGTTGATGATGTTAAAGCATACATTGGCTACACCGATGAAGACATAGCAGGACTTTGTGTTGATTTTGAAAATAAGACATTTACCCGGCTTGCAGGTGCAGTCGGATTGTCGCAAGGTTCAGACTTTAATAAATTTACAATGTACGGCGGCAGAAGAAGATGTAATGTTTTGGATGACGGAACAATCACAGCATACTACGGTGACGAAAATTATGCCGAGGACGGCTCAAATGGTCAGGTTATGGTTTATCAGCCGGCATTTTATTACAGAGTTGTACCATTAAAATTGGAAAAAAACTCCGATTCGGGAATCGGCTATCATCTTCGCAAAGCAAACTACTATGTAAGTTCAAAGCCCAAAACAGGGTTTAAGCTTCACCCTGCATTCTATGACGAAAACGGCAATGAAATCAGCTACATTCTTTTCTCAGCTGATGAAGGAAGCATGTATGATGTCTCAGCAAAAGCCTATGTGAATGATAATGTTGATGAATCTATCACTTATGAGGACGGTGACCTGCTCTGCTCGGTTGCAGGAAAAAAACCTATAAGTGGATTGAGGAAGGGAATCGGAAGTAAGTCAAATTTGGAAACTATGGCAAATAACAGAGGTGCAGGCTGGCATTTGGAAACAATCGAGGCGACTTCTGCAAATCAACTTCTGATGATAATCGAACTTGGCATTATGAACACCCAGACAGGCGTTGGTCAGGGTATTGTCACCATCTCCAATAATGCATCATATAACTGCTCAAGCCTTACAGGGTCAACAGCTGACCTTGGAAATGGCACAGGGCAGGCAACATCAACGGTCAACGAAAATGGTGATATTCAAACTACTGAAACAGCAAACGGAAAAGTTTCCGTTTCATACCGAGGAATGGAAAATCCTTGGGGTAACCTATGGAAACACATTCAGGGTATAAACATTTGGGGCGATGGCACGATGTGCGGTGGTCAACCCTATGTTGCGAACAACTTCGCATTCAATGAATCAAAGCATTCTGATAACTATGAGCCTGTTGGATTTACCCTTGCAAATGCTAATGGATATATCAACGCAATGGGTTATGGTTCAGAAGAATATGACTGGTTACTGATGCCTTCGGAAATCGGTGGTTCGGCTGAACTTCCTGTTGGAGATTATTTCTATAGAGCCAAAAACCTGAATGGTTACAGAATCGTTCGGTTGGGCGGTGGTTGGCGTAGTGGCAGTACAGCGGGCGGTTTCTTTTGGTATTGTACTGACGGTGTCGGTGGTCATGACCAGAATATCGGCGGTCGCTTACTATATGTTCCCACAGCCAAGTCCGGAAACACACCGACTAAGAGTTATTCCACATCAGAAGTTGATACGCTTCTTGCCACTAAATACGATTCGTCAAATATTGAAAGTGGTACATCAACACTCACACCGCACTCAACCGTTACCGATAAAATCAAAAACGCAAGTTGCGTTTACAAAAAAATCGGCGACACGGTCATCGTGAACGCAACCCTTATTATGAATCCGGTAACATTGGGCGGAAACTCAATTTGGTCGCTGATAGACCTGCCGTTTATCCATAACTCAGACACACCGTTGTATTTCACGGGTATGAGCAACAAAGGGAATATGTTCAAGGGTGCAATATTCAAGAAGTCATCATGGCTTTCATTTCAGACGCTTAATAAAACACAATGTGTTTTTACAGACAGCGAACAGATTAACTTTTCGCTGATTTACAGGATATAACAAGGAGGATTTAAATGGAGTTAAAAGAAAAAATTACACTTGATATGCTCACAAAGGACAGCGTGTCGGTACTCAGACAGCAGTTTTTAACCTTTAACGGTGAAGAAATGCAGGTTGGCGGAAACATCCGCAACGCATATATGAATGACGAATCCGGCAGAGAACAACTCAAAACGGTGTTGTCGGATGAATATTACAACGCTGTTATGGCGGTATGGGGCGACAATCCAACCGTTGATGAGCTGACAGAAAGTGAGGTCGAATAAGTGACAACTGAAATTATTATCGCTTTAATCACGCTTGCAGGTTCTGCGGTGGGTACTCTTGGCGGTATTGTGATTAACAGTCGAATGTCGAACTATCGCATTGAACAGCTCGAAAAAAAGGTTGACAAGCATAACAACCTCATCGAGCGTACATATGCGATTGAACAGCACAATGCGGTTGTGGACGAAGAAATTAAGGTCGCAAATCACAGAATTGAAGACCTCGAAAAAATCAGCGAAAGGAAAGATTAAAAATGAAAAAGATTTTTACCAAAGAATGGGCAAAAGCTACGGCGGTCAGAGCGATTAAGACTGTTGCTCAGACGGCTATCGCAACAATCGGAGTGTCTGCCGTTATGACAGATGTTAACTGGATTGCAGTAGGCTCGGCAAGCCTTTTGGCAGGCGTGCTTTCTGTGCTGACAAGCATTGCCGGTCTGCCCGAAGTGAATGAAAGCGAGGAATAACAATGAAAGTTACTGCTATTGATGTCAGCTATTGTCAGACAAATGTGAACTATGAAAAAGTGAAAAAGTCCGGGATTAGTTCTGTCATTATCAGAGCAGGTTTCGGTCGTGAGGTAAGTCAGAAAGACAGTGAATTTGAACGTCATTATAAAAATGCTAAGGCTGCTGGAATGAAAATCGGTGTGTATTGGTATTCATATGCTAATGGAGTAAGTGATGCAAAAACTGAAGCTAATACGTGCCTCAAATGTCTTGCCGGTAAGAAGTTAGATTTGCCTGTATATTTTGACATGGAAGAGTCAAGACAGACTTTCTATGGTAAAACTACGCTTACCAATATGGCTATTGCCTTTTGCGAAACGATTGTTGCCGGCGGATATAAGGCAGGAGTTTACAGTAATCTTAATTGGTTTAACAACTATCTTGATTACAATAAACTTAAATCAAAATACAGCATTTGGTTGGCACAGTGGTCATCAGCACCAAGTAAAAATTGCGATATCTGGCAAAATGCGGATAATGGCAGAATTAGTGGTGTAAATTCACTGGTTGATACCAATGTTATTTACAACAAAAATCTCTGTGCTTCCTCAAACACTGCACAAAAGCCGAGTACAAGCACAAATACAATCTCCGGAAAAAGTACAATCAAAGAGGTTCAGAAGTGGGTAGGAACTACTCAGGATGGTATCTACGGCCCAGATACTAAAAGAGCTCTTGCCAAGAAACTTCAGGCTGAACTTAACAAGCAGTTTTGCTTAAAACTTGCAGTAGATGGCATTTTTGGAGCTAATACTAAATCAGCTGTGGCAAGTCATGCAACCCTTTCACTGGGTATGACTGGCAATATTACGAAGGTGCTTCAGGGCTTGTTGATTTGTAACGGCTATTCAACCGGTGGCTTTGATGGAGTGTTTGGTAATTCAACAAAGTCAGCAGTAAAATCGTACCAGTCAAAACACGGCCTTACTTCTGATGGTATTGCAGGTGCTAAAACATTTGCTAAAATTTGTGGTTAACTTTGTAATAACCACAAATTTAATATATAGTATATATAATAAAAATCCCCTTCGCTTATTGAACGAAGGGGATTTTTTCAAACTTATTTACAATTTAATGCTAATTCGTTAAATCTTGATTTTCTGCAATTTTATGTATAGAATTTACAATGATTTCTATTTTTGAAATATAGTCTTCGACATATTCTTTTGTTATATCAGCCTGTTTAGCATCGGAGTGACATCTGTCATTTTGATGTGCTATTTTGTTTCTTCTTTGAAACAATTCCGATATAATTTCTTTGCCAACTTTTACTGATTCATTTTCACTTTTTTGGGGAAATGCTTCTACCATAACTTCGTTAAATTTGATTCCTATTAAATTTAGCTGATCTTTCATTTTTTCAAATGATAAAAAGACTTCGTGACTAAACCGATTGTTTAAATATTCAAATAGCCAATCATCTGTTTCTCTGGATTGCAAAGCCTCTTCAACTCTTTCCATTGGAATTTGAAATTTGTTGTATTTTTCTGATTTATTCCATGTTCCTGAAAACATTTTTACCATGCAATACTTGCTCATTTCATGAATATAGAAATCTAATAAACTTTCAGATAAAACAATTTGAGATCTCAAAATCATTTTAATGGCTATAATATTTTCCTCTTTATTAAGTTTTTCTGCAACACCAAACTGTTTTTTTACTTCATCCATACTATCGGTAAAATGCTGTTTGATTTCTGATAGTGGAAATTGTTTAGGAAATGGTATTGACCTTAAATCCCTTGTGTTTTCTGCACGAGGTGTGAGGGATAAGCTTCCTTTATTAGGCATATCTTCACCTCATATTATATATTATAAATTAGATCAGCAAAGTTAAGATTTAACATAGGAATAGCTCCATATTTTCCTGCAATATAACCTTTGCCGAAATTCTCATCTTTTCTTACATTTCTTATTTCAGTAAGCGAATATAAATCAGTAGAACGACCTTTAGATTTAATCTCCGTAAACCATATTTGATCTCTTCTAAATAAGTCGAAGTTTAACAACCCTGTTTCATGAGTCGTAAAAATCAATTGTGCGGGGTTGCTTCCGTGGGTATTTATAAATTGTTTTACTAAACCAAAAAGGAGTGATTCATGCAAATTCGATTCAAGTTCATCACAGATAAGCACTTTTCCATTTGTCAATATATCAATAAATGGGCAAAGTAAACCAAAAAGTTTTTTTATACCAGTAGATTCTTCTGTAAGTAAATTTGTATCAAAATCTTCATAAATTACTTTTGCTGAAATTTTATCAATCCGTTCACTAAGATATTTTTTGAATTCATCAGACAAAAATGGTGGAAGACTTGATATGTCAACTTCCTCCTTTTTGATTTCAACCTTAATATCTTTTATTCCAGTTCCAAGTGAATCTAAAAAATTAAGAACAATATTTTTTGTTTGCTCATTTTTATTGATTTGATGCAACGAGTAATTCATCCAATTATCCTGATTAACGCTACTGTAGATAACTAAACCATTTTTAAAGAAATTATATGCATATAAAGCTTCATCAACCGAACTGAAATTTGCAGCACACGAAAGCATTAAGCGATTTGGCTTAAGAACATCTTTGCAAGTGTTAAATTTGTTGCGAAAATTGCTTCCAGCTGTAAAATTATTGTCAATGCGCTCGAAAATTTTGGTTTTACGATTATTTGGAAAGTAAAATAGATATTCATCAGAAACTAGTGTATTAATCAATGAAAAACCATATGCATAACGCACATTATTTACCATAAACTGAATTTTATACACACTCTTTTTTTCATAACCTTCTAATTTGTGTGGAACTTGTAATATACCATCCCCAGGTTTATTGGATACGCTATCTATAACAAGGTTCTTAACAAAAGATATTGCATCTATAAAGTTACTTTTACCTGATCCATTGGCACCGTAAATAACAGCTGCTTTTAATATTTTAAGACCTGCTATTTGTTCTATATTCTCATTATGTGTCTTATCTGTTCCGGCAATCAAAGAAAAAAGTACTTCATCTCTGATTGATCTGTGGTTGGAGCAACTAAACTCTAATAACATATATATTCTCCTTTCAAAACAACTCGTTAATACATTCTATCACTTAAACGGCGATTTAGCAACCTAATTTGTAAAAAAAATGCAAAATCATATTGTAAATTTGCCTTAAATGACTATTTGAAATTATGATATGTATTTATAGTTGCTTAAGAATTATGTTTTATTTTTTGTAGTGTAATAGAAATTATGTATGGCACAATTGAAAAAATATATTTTCTAGCTGGATGATTTAAAACCAGTTGTTTATTTCAATAATTCATCTGTCGTAACATTAAATAAATCTGATACAGCTATTATGGTTTCGATAGTAGGCTCATTTCTTCCAATTTCGCAGCTTGAAATGCTTGCCCTGTTCAAATAGAGATTTTCACCCAATTCATCTTGCGTTAATCCATTTTCAAGTCTTAACGCTTTTAGCTTTTCGGGGAATGCCAATATTATCACTCCTATTTATCTAACATATTTTTGATGTGCCTGATAAACATCAGATTCATCAGATCTTGCGTATATTTGTGTTGTAGTCAGTTCTTCGTGGCCAAGCATTAGTGATACTTGTTCAATTGGCATACCGGCTCTAAGGGCATCGGTAGCCATGGTTCTTCTGAATCTATGTGGGTGACAATTTTCAATTCCGATGTTTCTACCAAGCTCACGGATACAGTTTACAAATTAAAGGTGAGGTGAATATCACAACTTTTTCTGCCTTGCATTTGCCTAACATTTTACCTGTTTTTTTCTGTATTTCGGTGTATTTTAGCGTTAAAAAGATATAAAAAATAACCGCACCAAAAAGCTAAAAACTGGCTTTCTAATGCGGTTTTTTCTATGGTCGAGGTGACAGGACTTGAACCTGCGGCATCTTGGTCCCAAACCAAGCACTCTACCAAACTGAGCTACACCTCGAAATGTTGCTTAACAACAACAGCTTGATTATTATATACCATATTTTCGGATTTGTCAACATAATTTTCGCTTTTTATTCAAAATTAATTCAAATATTTTGAAAATCACCATAAGACAGACCGAAAATGTGGTAGAAAACAGCCGTCCCTGCATAAGAAACGGCTGTTGGTGCAGGTAACAGGACTTGAACTTAATATCTGACATTTATTATCGTTTACTAACATACTGAAATGTATAGTGTTTATGCGGTGTTTAAGGTTTTTACTTCTATTATCGTTTAGTTACTTTGTGCGCTATTTTGTATCTTGTAGCGCACAAATAGCGCACAAAAAACGGGCTGAATAATATTTCAGTCCGTTTTAATTATTACTATTTGTATAAGTATAATATACTCGCAGTATAGCTTTAAATGCGTTTTAAGCAACTTTTTTGATTTAGTAATGGAATTATATTACTTTCTGCTAAAAATCGCACAGGACGCAAATACAAGCAAATTAGAACTATCTGATGCCCTTGAAAGCGAATGTAAACGAATCTGACGGCACTTCCAACACAATATCATCAAATGTATGCGACATAAATTCGTTTTTATCAGTCACAGTCGTAGAAATAAGTGCCTGACCTGAACCTATAACCGCATACAGGTTACTTGCAAAATTTTCATCTGCGAAACAATCAAGCTCAACCTTTGAAAATCGGGGATTTTCCCTCATTGATAAAATCAACTTGACCGCACCGACTGCAAAATCACGATAAGCTGAAACATAATCGCTTGCAGTTCTGATACTACCTGTTGCTTTTGCAAGTTCGGGATAGTTTGAAAGAAGTCTGCGAATTGATACAAAAGCATAATCATTATAATATTTCTGTAAAAGAATATTAAACTCTTCCTGATTAAGAATTTTGCTATCAAAAACAGCAACATTAGAACTGAAATTTTCGGTGCATACAAAATTCCTAATTGAAATTTTTGCTTTAAGCTCATTGAAAACGGTATCAATCTCGGAAATTGCTTGATTGCCTTTGTTGGTGATTTCCTCTTCAAGCGAGGCATTATAATCCTGTGCAAGGCTCGGTGTGAAGGTCACGCTGTTGTATTTCGCCTTTTCACGAAGAGCTGAAACATCATTAAAATAGTTTTCTGCAATTGCCTTGAATTTGTTAATGTAAATATTTTTCATAAAATTATCTCCTTTTGCTGTTGTATTTTTTATTAAGAGGAATTTTTACCTCAAATGTAAAATCGTTATCCCAGTGAACCCGAATGTTCAAACTTTCGTTTGATGTCGGGATTTTTGATTTTAGATTTTGGAGTGAAAGCGCTAGTTCTTTTAGCTTTTTATTCATAAAAGCCTCCTTTTAGTGCGATAAAGCGTTAAAATCTGTTATTCTTTGTTAATAATTTCTTTTAAAGAATTAAGTTCCTGCTGTAAATCATCAATCGTTGTATAATCAGCCGATAGATTCAGAATTTTAACCGCTGATTGCAGACGAACATTCTCGTTTGATGAATCAAGCAGTTTTACAAGTGTCTTGCTTGCTTTGGTCGTAGCCTCTAATAATTCCTGACTCGATGACCTAAATAAGGTGTTTCGATACTCGGTCAATTGCTTTTGAAATTCAGGCGTCTGAACCCTTTTTGCAATCGTTTGACGGCATACTCCAAGAGCTTTTGCCGTTTCGGATAAATTGAATCCGCTTCTGAGATATGCAACAAGAATTTCATCATTACTAATTTTCATTAAGTAGTCACCTCAGGGTGTCGCTTGTTGACAAGCTCAAATTCTGAATCTGGAAAATCCTCGCCAAGCCACGCTCTAAAAAATACGGCGTCCTCAGGCTGAAAATCGAAAATTCTTGTTCTGATACGATTATTTCGGTCAATCAAAAGAATTATAAATATATCATTTGTTGGATTCTGAATATTTGTGATTTTTTCAATACTTAGATTGTTTATAAGCATTTCAGTTACAAGTTTTGAATAGCGTAGCGACTCGATAGATTCAAGTCTTAAATTTTTGTAAAATTCTGTCATTGTCAATACTCCTTTCTGTGGTGTATAAGGCATATGCTTTAATATGCTTGTTTAATAATCTCGTTTCTTAAAACGATTGAAATAGGCATATCCCTGATAAATACTGTGTTTTTGATGTTTTAGCTGTCGAAATTTTTAACAAAATAATTCAGAATAAATTTCGTTTGCAAAATTCTGTAAAAGAAAAATCTCCGCCCTGTCGAATCGAATCCGCCTGTCGCAATGAATATGCTATATAATTTTCTGCGTGTATTCCTGAACCTTTTGAAATAATTTTTGATATAGGCTTGCCAGCCCCTTTATCCAATGATTTTTTAATCGCCAAGCAACATTTCCGAGCTGAACCGTCAGCTTTTAATACTGCTGTATGTGCGTGTCCTGGAACAGTTGTACCCGTCACAATGTGCCGAGGTCTGCCACGCTTGTGGGTTGTTTTAACTCTCTGTCGTTTAGCGGTTTTGCTCTCGGTGGTGCTAAGGCATAGTAGAAATGAACAATCTTCCTTTTTGCAGTAATACCGAAATTTCTGAAACAGCTTTTCAAAATCCGCAGGCGAAAGTTCTGAATAAAATTCAATTGAATAAAGCACACTTGGAAATTCGGTTTTAGAATTAAGCTGTTCTATTGTCAATTTCGACATTTCCAGAAGAACCTCCGAAACTGTTTAGCTGACTTTTGAATTTCGGCGCATTGATATAAAATCTATTGCCCACGAAAATCCCTGGAATTTCACCTTTTTTTACAAGCGTACGAATTGCAAATTCTGGCAAAATATTTTGTTTTGCAAATTGCCTGATAGTCATAAATTGTGTGTTATCGTTCATAATTTTCTCCTTTATAAAATATTTTTGAAAAATTGCAATTGTGTATTGCTTTTTTTCGTTAAGTTTATTATAATATAGTAAAGTGTATCTGTAAATATACAAAATACGCACATACGGAAAGGAGAAGAAAACAAAATGTATAATTTTGAATACAAATTAGACTGCAAGAAAAAGGCAATTGGCGCACGAATTGCCGAGGAAAGAAAAAAACTTGGACTCACGCAAGATGAATTGGGTGAAAAAATATTTCTGGGACGGATAGCTCTATCTAATATCGAAACAGGAAAAAAGCTCCCGAATACTAAAACGGCAACATTGCTGTGTGAACTTTTTAATTGTGAAATGGCATATCTTTGGTGCGAAATCGACACCAAAAAATATGAAACTACTGATATTTGCAAGACTACAAATTTATCTGAATCTGCTGTTCAAAATATTATGGATTTAAATAAAATAGTTTCCAAACCGCTATTTCAACAGCCAAATTCACGGACAGAAGAGCTTAAAACATTTGAAAATTTGATATGCAATCCAAATTTTAGATTCCTATTAAAATCAATAGCAAATTACAAGAGTAAATATTTAAATTTTATAAAAGAAAAATCTATTGCTAAAAAAAACGAACTGAAACTTTCAAATTATAATTATGACGAAGATATTTCAGAATTGAAAAACAAATTAGATTTTGCGCTGTTTCAATTACAGCAGGATTTTGTAACTCTTGTAAATACTTCTGATGAAGATTAACAATTTTTAGTGAGGTGGATTTTATGGCACAAATTACTAAACGCTCAAACGGAAATTATTTGATTCGTGTTTCGTGTGGTTATACTCCTGACGGCAAGCATATCACGCAGTCAAGAACATTTAAACCCAACAAAAAAATGACCGCCAAGCAGACGGAAAAAGCTCTACAAAAATTCGTTTCCGAATTTGAGGCTGAATGCCAAGGCGGTCAAGTTGTATCTATTATGAAATTTGAAACGCTTGCGGAGGAATGGTTGACTGATTACGCTCCTCGCAAAATGAAAGAATCGACAGTTCAACTATTATTAACCTTTAAACCTGTAGTTTATCCTGTCTTTGGACACAAACGAATTGACAAAATTACTCCGAGAGATATTGACAGATTTATTGTCGATTTGTCAAGCAGAACCGTCAAAAATTCGGCAACAGCTGAATTAAGGCTGAAAGATGATTTCAGGAAGTATATTCGTGACTGTGGATTTACTCAAAAATCTTTAGCAAAAGAGTCTGGAACTTCTGAAACGGCGGTTCGTAACATTTGTGACGGTAAGCGTACACGGTGGTCAACGGCTGAAAAAGTTGCTAAAACTCTTGAATGTACTCCGTCATCACTATTTAAGAAAATTGAGAGTACAAAAAAGTTATCAGCTAAAACTGTTAGAAATTATTTCGGATTTGTGTCGGGTGTGTTTGATTATGCGGTGAAAATGCACATTTTAAAGGAAAGCCCCTGTAAAAATTGTGTGTTACCCTCAAAGACACACAGTGAAAAGAAAATACTTTCGATAGAAGAAGCACAATTATTTCTTGAAAAATTGCAGTTTGAACCCTTGAAATTTCAAGCGTTTTTTCAGCTTGCAATATATGGTGGATTTCGTAGGGGTGAGATTCTTGCTTTACGGTGGACTGACATTGATTTAAATACAGGTCTTGTCAGGATTGAACGAACGCTACAATATGACAAGACTTCAAAGAAATATTTTTATGGTTTACCTAAAACTGAATCAAGTATTCGAGAATTGCAAGTTCCCGTCCATATTATGGATACCCTCCGAAAACTAAAAGTTGAACAGCTTGAAACACAACTGCAAATGGGTTCAAAATGGATTGCTACTGAACAAATTTTTACAGGTGTTTTCGGTGGGCAAATGTGCAGTACAACACCGTCAAAATTTCTGTCGGCATATTGTGATAAAATCGGAGTACCAAGGGTTAGCGTTCATTCATTCAGACACTTGTGTGCAAGTCTGCTAATTCAAGGCGGTACAGATGTTCGTACTGTTCAATCCTGTTTAGGTCACAGTCAAGCGAGTACAACCCTAAATATTTATGCTCACGCTTTTAAAGAGGCGGAGGCAAAGGCTCTGGGAGCAGTTGCAGATGTACTTGACAGCAATAGCTTTAACAAGACTAAACAGGCTTAAATATACTCAATAGCGCACAAATAGCGCACAAAATCGAAATATAAGAAAAAACAAACCTCGAAAAAGCGCATAAACAAGCGATTTTTCGAGGTTTTCTGGTGGTGCAGGTAACAGGACTTGAACCTGCATGAAATTGCTTTCACATGGACCTGAACCATGCGCGTCTGCCAATTCCGCCATACCTGCTTATTAAATTGAAAATTGAAAATGGAAAGTTGAAAATGAAAGTGTCAACTTTTGCATAATCAATTTAAATTCCCTTGATTTTTACACGGTGGGGAAACCGAGGCGGAGCTTACTTTCAGACGAATCTTACTCTTCGGCTGATTCCGCAACAGCACTCAAAATGTGCTATATTATTATAGCAGACCGACAGGTAAGTGTCAAGTGACATTTACTTTATCGGTCTGTTTTACGCTGATTATTTTTCAGAATCGGGTTTGCGGATTTTGAAACCGTCATATTTTCCGATGTCGCAGAGGGCAATTTCGTGGCACCCCATTCTTGTTGACAGCGGTGCAAGCTCCATATAGTCGCCGTAGAGGAAAGTAAGGTACTTGTCATATTCCTTTGGCACGGGGAACTTGTAACCCTCAAAGTCGGCATAAGCAACATCGTCAAGATATTCTTTTGGAAAAGCACCGTTATAAATATTTCTGCCCATTCCGTCATAGAGATATTTTGCGTTCTTTTTGTTTTTAAAGAATTTTAAAGTACGGACTTCAAGCCACATACTGAATCTGAGCGGAAATATTTTTTTGCAGAAATTTGTTACAATGCTCTGGATTCTACTGCCGTTTTCAGCCTTGCGATTGTTCCATTTATTGAACACCAGCGCTCTTGTGAACAGAGTCACAGCCATATGAATTTTTCGTCCGATTGCTGAATTGGCTGTGTTATCATGACAGAAAATATCAAACGCAATTCCGTTGTGCATTGCGTGATGGTCTTTTGCAAAGTCGGTTGCAAAGAAAGTGTCGTCAAGTCTGACCTTGGCAAATTCATAGAAACAAGCCTTGTCCGTATGGTACGATTGAAAAGTCATATTGCTCGGAAGTTCATTTGGCGCAATCTCGCAAAAGCGGTCAAAATCTTCACGCAACATCATAATATCGGCATCATCATCCCACGGAATGAACCCTTTGTGACGGATTGCACCGAGAAGTGTTCCGCCGCCGAGAAAATATTTTATGTTGTGCTTTCGGCAAATTCTGTCGGTTTCAAGCAGAAATGCAAGCTGAATTTCGTGAATTGAATCAAGTCTGCGTTCGTGTGAGTGGGGGATACGCAGAACTTTTTCGGACTTCATCTTGTCCATTATGCAGATTTTCAGCATGGTTTCAAGGTCTATGTCGGGAGTGCATTCGTTTACGGAAATTTTGTTTGAATTAATTGCACAGCCGTCAAGCTCCGTAAAATTGCCCGACTCAATTGTACAGCGACTGCCGTAAATATCGTTGAGAACAGCCGCAATCATAATCAGCGATGCGTTGCAGTTTTTGCCGCCGACATTATAAACTGCGTTTTCTTCAAGATTTGTCATTGCGAACACAATCGCCTTTAAAACATCGTTGATATAAACAAAGGTGTAGCGATCCCTTGTTGCAGGAACAACTGTGTCACGGCGGTTGGCTATATCGTCAAAAACAGGATCAAGCACGCTTGTAAAGTTACTTGACGCTCCCAAAATTATGCCCGTTCTGAGCGTTGTAACGGTTGATTCGCTGTTCTTCAAAACCGAGTGCAAGGCGGTTTCTCTCGTTCTCATAAGCTGACCTGCAAGCGATGAGGGAGAGGTTGCGTCAAGTTCTGCGTACTCGTTTTCGGAATAAACTCTGTGCGGTTTGGCTTTGCCGTAAATTCTGCTGTCGTTCACAACGACAACCCTTGCGCCTGTGGCTTTTGCAATTTTGGCACAGGTATTTATCTCTGCAATGCCGTCAATCATAATCTGTGGATTGTTGTCTGTATGCTCACCGCAGATTCCTGTTGTAATTACATAGTCGGCACTTGAAATTTCCGATGCGGAATTATAATCAACAAAGTCAAAATCATCTCTTAACAGCAGTTCGCTGTGGTATGATGCCATTGCGTTGCGTGATTTGCCGAGAAGGATAACTTTTATTCCGAGCCTTTTAGCCTCGTTATTGTACAGAAAGGCATAGCAAAGACACCTTGCAAGTTCACCACCCGAGATGACAATTGTTTTGTTCCTGAGCTTTGCAAGAGTTTCTTTTTCAACTCCGGGCAATGCCGCCCTGTCGGCCTCAAATTCGTTTAAAAAATCTTTAATACGCATTACTTTATCCTTCGCAATTCTGCACGCAGTTCTGTTGCTCTTATACTGCGTTTTATTCCGTCTTTAAGCGTGGCTTTCGGACTAAAGCCGAGTGATTTTATTTTATCGTTGCACAAAACATACGGTGTG
>OGXH01000334.1_pt1 | contig 31863 bp, 32 predicted proteins | sample 1576241 | NCBI WGS metagenome assembly OGXH01 (sample SAMEA3541529, study PRJEB24748) | human gut metagenome | biome: human gut; feature: human-associated habitat; material: faeces | place: China | collected 2012
TGCAGAGTGAAGTGAATCAGGAAGAAAATTTGAATAGAATTATTACGGTTCCTAATCTTCTTTCTTTTTTTCGGCTTTGTCTGATTCCGGTAATTATATGGAGTTATTGTGTAAAGAAAATCACATGAACAGGCAAAGACGATCCCGATTATTGCCATGACTGCCAATGCATTTTCAGAGGATATGCAGCACTCTCTCGTTGCTGGAATGAATGCTCATATTTCAAAACCAGTTGATATGAAGTTGCTGAAGAAAACCATAAGAAATATAAAACTTGGGAGGGAGGAAGCCCAAGTTATTGATCAATAATCACTAAAGAGAAATAAGAAGGACAAGAAACAAAAAATACTCATTGTAGATGATTCAAAATTTAACACTTTTGGATATCGATATGCCACAAGCAGATAGTTTTGAGGTCTTCGGAGTAAATGAAGAAGATGTTCAACTTGATATGATGAAATTGAGGCTTGCAGCAATAAGCCAAATAGAAAAGGAGAAAAGACGATGGAATTTATATGTTACCCGAAATGTTCAACCTGCAAGAAGGCGAAGAAATGGCTGGACGAGAATAAGATCAAATACACGGAGCGCCACATTGTGAATGACAATCCCACATATGATGAGCTTAAGAAATGGCATGAGAAGAGTGGACTTCCGCTCAAGAGATTCTTCAATACGAGCGGCATGCTGTATAAGGAGATGAAACTGAAGGACAAGCTTCCGGACATGAGCGAGGATGAGCAGTTACAGCTTCTTGCGACAAATGGCATGTTGGTGAAGAGACCGCTTGTCGTTGATAAAGATTTTGTATTGACTGGATTTAAGGAAAAAGAGTGGATAGAGAAAATGTTCTAGGGGGTAAGTGATGAGTTTTGCATTATTTCTGGACATAGATGGTGTATTGAATACCCGGACGACAGTTGTGGGAGCGCCGAGTGGAAGAACCGGGATAGACGAGTCCAGAGTGAGGCTGCTGAAAAAGGCGTTAAAACAGTTTGGCGATGCAGCAATCGTTCTGACTTCTGATTGGAAGCTTATGAGAGAAGACGGGGATGACTTCTCATATCTTGTATCTATGCTGGGCAAATTTGGACTAAGCCTGTCTGGAAAGACAACCGATGTCTGGGTTGGCAGAGGTGAGGGTATCCAGAGCTATCTGGCGGAGCATCCTGAGATAGATGAATACGTGATACTGGATGACAATACATTTGATTTCTCAAATTATCCTAAGCTTTGGGAACGGCTGTTGCTTACCAATGGCATAGAAAATGCCGAATATGCATCAAAGACACCGGCGATTGAGGCAATGCTTTTTCTGGAAGCTATCTCTTAGTTTCTTCCCACTCTCCTTCTGTGATCTCTATGTCATTCAGGCATACTGGGAGATGTATGGTTTTGTTGAGCTCGTATACCTTCTCGAATTCATCCATTTTCCGATTATAGTAAGTCTGGTATCAGCGACAGCCACAGCTATCGAGTAGCTAGGCAGATGTACTTCATAATTTTCAAGCTTTATGATCTGAGTATGAGCCAGTCAGAGCTTTCGAGGCGAACGGGGATTTCCACCAGCACTATAAATGACTGGAAAAAGAAGAAGATCAATCCGCAGGCGGACAAGCTGGTTGTTATCCGCAGGGCGCTTGATATGTCATTGGCAGATCTGCTTGGAGAAGATGGGGATGAGAACAGCAGCGTCGATTATAGTGCTGATGAGAAATATCTCATTGAGTGTTATCGCAGATCGGATAATCATGTGAGAAAGCATATGCCCAGATATATGGAGCTCATTGACAATGCAGAGACAAAAGCAAAGGCAAATGCGGCTCAGGCAATTCCGGAGATCATTGAAATAGCAACATCCAAAACAGTGGAAGAAAATAAAAAAGAAAAACATAGCCGTAATGCTAAAAATGGATGGTATAGATATGATGCCAGATTTGCGTTACCGGTTTACGATGAAAGTGGTGAGGTTGAGCGGTACAATGTGTTTAGTGCAAGATTATTGATCAGACATGCCGCTTCTGGGAAAATGTATCTGTACGATGTTTTAGAAATAAAAAAAGAAACGAGCAAGCCTTGTCAGGTATAAACCCTACCCAGTAGAAACCCCATTTCTTAATGAAATAAAAATAAAACAAGCTACAGGAAAAGTCAACAGTTATATTGTGGAAAGGACATAGATGACATATGAAGATAATAAATGCAACACCAGAAGACAAAGAAGAACTGCTCTCACTCTATCACGCCATGATAGGCGGACCGTGTGAGTGGAGCGAGAATTATCCTGACGAGAATACCATAGCATTTGACCTGAAGAACGAGGATCTGTTTGTTATGAAGAATGACAAAGAAGAGATTGTAGCCACAATATCCATAGATCACGACGATGCTGTTGAGGCACTTACGTGCTGGAGAGCAGATCTGGCTCCATCGGGAGAACTTTCAAGGCTGTGCGTCAGGAAGGATATGCAGGGACAGGGAATTGCGAAGACTATGATGAACTATGCCTGTGATGTCCTGAAAAGCAGAGGCATGAAGGGCGTTCATATACTTGTCAGAGAGGGACATGTGGTGGCGCTTTCGACATACGCCAAGATTGGTTTTGAAACGGTTGGAGAGTGTGATCTTTTTGATAAGCATTTCGTATGTATGGAACGGGGATTCTAAAGAGGTAGATATTGCAAGTTATAGGATGCAGCTGCAGCTATATTGTAATATAATGGTGGTGTATTGTTTGATGAGTTATAGAGATGAGACATTTCTATTATATAAGAATGATGAGCGGAGGTGCACAGAATGATAATTACAATAGGCAGAGAGTGTGGATGTGACGGCGATGAGGTGGCAGCAAGACTTGCCTCAAAATATGGTATAGCCTGTTACACAAAGAAAGAGATAATAAGGCTGGCAAAGGAGAAGGGTGTGTATGACAAATATCCGTTTTTCTTTGGAGAGAAGGCTATAGATTCTATGATGCAGTCGGTGTCAGATGACTTTGTCGTGAAGAGAAGAAAGACCCCGGAGGAGGTACTTGAGAGATTGCTTGACGGACAGGATGGCGTTGTAGTGGGAAGAGCCTCGGACTTTGCATTCAAGAACAGGAACGATGCAGTGAGAATATTCCTGTGCGGAGATAAAGACAGCAGAATAAAGAGGATAATGGACAAGCATGGCATATCAGAATCAAAGGCAAAGAGTATTGTGGAGGAGACTGATGCCAAGCGAAGAAGCTATCATGACTATTACTCAGGAGAGAACTGGGGATATTCAGGACATTATGACCTGTGCCTTGATGAGGCGAAGCTCGGCGTGGACGGCGTAGTGGAGATGGTCGCGGCGTATATGAAGGTAATTGGCAAGTAGAATTGAGACAGATGGAAGGCAGACAGAAGCCGGATAGTGTGAGTTAGTCAGATAGGTTTTCGACATTATGATTTGAAAGGTATAGATATGGGAGAAAAAGCAACAGGAAAATACAGCCTTTTGGTTCCGGAAGGGAAGTATTCGTTTAAAACACTGAGCCCTGTGACCATGCATGATCTGGGATTGGACATGATATGCAGGCAGTTGTCTGCAAATGAGTCCGAGCAAAATTATATAATGGGCGTTATGTCACGGATATATGCAGAGCCGTCTGTTACAAATTACAGATGTGGCGTGTTTGACGATGTCATAGGGAATAAGCAGCTTCGGGACGATATGATGGAGATCCTTGGGAAGATAAGCTTTCTCAAGGACTATGGCAGCTTTAAGCGTGACTATGATGAGAACTCAGGTATATGGGATCTTATGCACAGACTTGATGAAATTGGAGATTATATAGAGTGTGTGGATTCATTATATTCCAGCCTGAAAGATAGGAATCTGCATTCTGAGGGATTTACAGGCCTTAAGGCGTATGTTCAGAACATATATGAAGATAATGGTTTTAGTGAACTTAAGAAGGATATAGCAGAACTTAAGAAGGTGAGCGGTGAGGTTAGGAGTATAACCATAGGAATCAATCTGAATAACAGATATGAGGCAGATGGTGTCGGCTTGATATCAGTCAACAGCAAGCAGTTTACAAGGGGCGGCGTGCTGAGTAATTTCTACGGACATCTTATGTCCAGAGACAAAATAAATGATAACATTGAGGCAAAGAACGACTATAAATTCCAGCCGTTAGATGCGGTAAATGAAGCACTGTCAAAATTTCAGCAGGAGCTGCAGGGAAGAGTCGTAACCGGGGGCGCAAATAATCTGGCGGCAGGTATGGTGGGAATCCCTGATTCTGACAAATCTAAAGACATTACAAGGTATACAGACAGGGTAGTCACTAAGCTTATAACAAGAATTGTAAAGAGAATGAGGGAGACGTTAAATAAGTATGTGTCGATTACCATAACTGACATGACGGATCTCATCCCGGAGCTTACATACTATATAAGATGGGCTGAGTATATAGAAAAATTGCAAAGCAGAGGTGCGGTATTTTCCAAGGCAAGGGTTGTGAACTCTGCATATCAGCCGGACGCAGGTACATCTAAGGAAGCCAATTCCAAGAGCAGATATTATATGAAGGCTCGTGGCGTATATAATATCAAGCTTGCAGCATTTGATACGGAGGAGTCGGAGCACATAGTGACCAATGATCTGGACTTTGACAGCGAGCACAGAGTGTATATTCTGACAGGAGCAAATAGGGGTGGAAAGACGACCATAACCCAGACGATAGGTCAGCTTTTTGTACTGGCTCAGGGTGGTATATATATCCCGGGTGATGAATTTGAATTTGCTCCTGTGGACTGCGTATTCACGCATTTCCCTGCTGACGAAGACAAGACCCTTGATCTTGGAAGACTTGGTGAGGAGTGCAAGAGATTCAGGGAGATATTTGACGGTGCAAATGATCGCAGTCTCATACTTCTCAATGAGACGTTTTCAACTACGTCATTTGAGGAGGGCTATTATATAGCCAGAGATTCCGTGAGAGCTATTCTGACAAAGGGAACGAGAACGATATACAACACCCATATGCATAAACTGGGCTTTGATGTGGATGAGATGAATGAAGGGCGTACAGAGGGCAAGGTATATTCGCTGATCGTACACAACGAGGGCTCACAAAGATCTTACAAGATCGAGATAGCGCCACCCGCTGGCAGATCATATGCCAGTGACATAGCGGAGAAATATGGTGTTACATATGACATGCTGGTGAATAAAGAAAAATAGTTGGCTGTATGCACTGCTTGTGGATGATATTACAGACGATATGTGGGCAGTTTAGAGTCATATAATATGAATTGTCTACAGTGAAGATATTGGAGGGTATAGGATGACAGAAAAGCATACAGACAAGAGAACAATACTTATAGTGGATGATGACGCTGATCTGTCTATGCTGATACAGGATATGCTGGAGGACAACGGCTATGCTTTTCTGTACGCAGCCAGCATAGACGATGCATATGAAGTGCTGACAGATAACAAATGTGATCTCATACTTCTGGATATCAATCTTCCTGATGGTACAGGTTTCTCATTCTGTAAAGAACTCAGGCATACTTCGCAGGTGCCAATCATATTTGCAAGTGCAAGGACGAGTGAGGATGACAAGGTGAATGGCCTTGATATGGGTGGAGATGACTATATCGCAAAGCCGTATTCACTGAAAGAGCTTATGTCTCGTATCCGTTCGATACTCAGGAGAACTTATGGTGTTGATGACAATAAGTCTGAGATGTTGACCCTGAACACAGACGGGAACGAGATAGAGATCAACAGGCACGCACGGACTGTGAACAGAAACAAAAGTAATGTGGATATGAAGCCGAAGGAATTTGACCTGCTTGTATACATGGCGGAGAACAGAGGCAGGGTATTGACCAAGGAACAGATCATGAGTGCCGTGTGGGGGCTGTACAGCGATGTGGAGCCATCCACGGTTGCGGTGCATGTAAGGTGGCTCAGGGAAAAGCTTGAGACAGATCCTTCACATCCGCAGCTTATCCGTACGGTATGGGGAACGGGATATGTGCTGGGAGATAGTGAATAGACAAAGACAGTGAGAATAATATGAGCTTGTAAGGTGGATGTCCACTTGGCAGCTATAGGGAGTTTATATGAAACGACATTCAGTAAGAAGCAATATAATAAAAATGCTGATCGTGTTCATGTGCGCCATAACCATAGTTTTTGCCTGGCTGTTCTACAGGGAGAAGCAGGACGAGACACGGCGGATAAAAGATGATGAATATGGGCAGTATATAGTGGAACTGAATGAAGTGAAACAACTGTATGATTCGGGATCCACAGATGCTGACGAAAAGCTTGACGCTGTAATGAATGAACTCAGGGAACAAAAGATAGATACCGGCAAGTCAGGACTTAGGAATATAGTGATCATGTATATCGTTGTCTTGTGTGTTGTGATTGTATTATTCCTGTACATATACGTGTGTGTTCTCAGGCCATTTGACGAGCTGGAGGATTATGCATCACATCTGGCAGCAGGTGATATGGACACCGAGCTTAAGTACAGACGGGTAAATATGTTCGGAAGCTTCACGTGGGCATTTGACCATATGAGAACTGAGATAATGCATGCCAGGCGGAGGGAGCAGGAAGCGATAGAGAACAACAAGACTGTTATAGCCACATTGTCACATGATATAAAGACTCCGATCGCATCCATAAGGGGATATGCGGAGGCGTTGGTTATGAACATGGATGCCACGCAGGAGCGCCGGGAGAGATATGCGTCGGTCATCATGAAGAAATGTGATGAGGTGACGTCAATAACGAATGACATGTTTATTCATTCCTTGCATGATCTGGACAGACTGGTGGTGAAGAGTGATGAGGTTGAGATAAAACCTTTGCTGGAACAGATACTGTCAGATATAGGACTTGGTATGAATATCGTGGTGGATGGAGATATAACCGAGGCAGTGCTTGAGCATTCAGATTCGGGAAGAGTGGTTCAGGTGATAGAGAATATCTTGTCCAATGCGTCAAAGTATGCCAGAGACACAGAGATAAGTATTGTTACGGAATGTATATCGCCCGAAAAACTTCCAAGGAATGTCCATGTGAGCGGCGCTGATATGGTATACAGGCTGTCCATAAAGGATCATGGAACAGGAATCCCGGATAAGGACATGCCGTTCATATATGAGAAGTTTTATCGAGGGGAAAACTCCGGTGATGAACCTGGAGCGGGCCTTGGACTATTTATTGTCCATTATCTCATGGACAGAATGGGCGGAGATGTGGAACTTGTAAATCATGCTGATGGCCTGGAGGCAGTGTTATATTTTGCAGCAAGAAAGGTTTGTTAAGGACTTGTTAATAAATAGGGTGATATGGTTGTAGCACGGTGGCGAGGTGAAGATCTGTAGAGGATGTCTGAATGCCCCCGTGCTACAACTATAAAAGGAGAGAAAAATGGCAGATATAATACTTCAGGCAAGAGACCTTTGCAAAAGCTTTTCCAGTGAGGGCGTGCAGAATCATGTGCTCAACAACATGGATCTGGATATCTATAAGGGAGATTTTACAGTCATCATGGGAGCGTCAGGCTCGGGAAAATCCACACTGCTTTACAGTCTGTCCGGGATGGACAGACCGACTTCGGGAAAGGTCATATATGATGGCGAGGATATAACAGAATACAAAGAGAAACGCATGGCAGAACTCAGGGTGTATGAGTTTGGATTTGTGTTCCAGCAGATACATCTTGTGAGCAACCTCAGCATTAGAGAGAACATACTTGTGCCGGGCTATATGAATAAGAATACGAGCACAAAAGAGACTGAGAACAGGGCTGATGAACTCATAAAGAAGATGAATATAGAAAGTGCTGCTGACAGACTTCCTGCACAGGTGTCTGGCGGAGAGGCACAGAGGGGAGCTATTGCCAGAGCGGTCATCAACAGTCCGGGTATCCTTTTCGCGGATGAGCCGACAGGCGCATTAAATCGTAGAAATACCCAGGATGTGCTGGATCTTCTAACCGAGCTCAACGTGGAGGGACAGAGCATACTCATGGTTACCCACGATGTGAGAGCTGCCATCAGGGCGAACAGGATCATCTACATAGAGGATGGAAGAATCATAGGTGAGCTGAAACTGTCACAATATATTGAAGAAGACCGCAAGAGACGTGAGAGCCAGATAGATGCATGGCTTGGTTCCATGCAGTGGTAGGAGGTAAAGGATGAGATATATCATGATGGTGCTTCGAGGAAATATGAGAAGAAACAAGGGCGTGCATATAAGTGTGTTCGTGCTCATGCTTATCATTTCTCTGGCATTCTGTTCAGTGCTTTCTTACTACACGAATTCCATAAGGCATGATTCGGAAGCTATGGAAGAGGTTGGTTATGGATGTATGCTTGCCGCACTTTATGGGGAGAACAGGCTGGATGCCTATGGAACAAGTGCAGACAAGATAATAAAGAATATTGGCAAATGTGATGCGGTGCAGGAAGTGAAAGCAGCAGATGTTGTATATCTGCTGCTTAAGGACTGCAATGGAAAAGGCGGAAACAGTAGCAGCTTCGTTTTGAATGATACAGACAGCGTGCTCACATATGATCAGTATGATGTGGATAACAAAATGACAGATCGCCGGCTTGAAAAAGGTGAGGTAAGTGTGCCGTTCAGTTTCATAGGTATGTATGACTGCAAGATTGGTGATACAGTCGAGCTGGGCAATGATAACGGTTCTTATACCTTTAAAGTTGCGTCATTTTTCGAGGATCCATATATGGGATCTTCGGTCATGGGAATAAAGACGATATTGATCTCAGATGAGGATTTTGCGGATCTCAAGGCAAAGGCTGCGGAAGATAATAGAAGCGGACTGGAAGATGACAAGAGATCCTTTGAATTGTCAAAGCTTATCATAATAGATAAAAAGCCGGGCCTGGACCTCACGGAGATGGAGTTTGAGAGAGAACTGAATAATGTGAGTGATTTCGCGTCATATTGCTGGATAACTTTATCAAAGGAGCAGGCGGGAAGTTACATGCTTCTTATGACAAAGGTATTCTCCGCGGTGCTGCTTATATTTGTTGTGCTGCTTCTAGTGGCGGCTATGATAGTTCTAGGACACAACATCGGCAGCAGCATAGAGATGGATTTTGTTAACATAGGAATACTCAAAGCGGTCGGAATGACAAATGCATCGGTGAAGCTGGCGTTGCTTGCCGGGTATATGTGCACTGTGGCGGCTGGACTGTTTGTTGGAATACCACTGGCCATTCCGATACTAAAAATTATAAATAGTGCCACAAGATCTTCTTCAGGACTTGAAGTTCCGTCTGATATTAATGTAGGACTTGTGCTGTGTGTCATATTGGCGATACTGCTTCTGGTAGCAGCATTTATCATGTTGAAGACAAGGAGAATATCCGAGGCCACACCTATAAAGGCGATAAGAGGTGGACGGGACAGTGTGCATTTCTCAAGCGTTCTGAAGCTTCCGGTCTCAGGCAAGAAACTTGGTGTGAGTCTTGCATACAGACAGTTTATATCTGAGAAGAAACAGTATGCCGCAGCCATCATAGTGACTGCTATACTTGCCATGTTCATGATACTTATGAACGATATGATGCGCTGGTTTAATTCACAGAATATGCTGGTGGATATGTTTTCAGTCACGAAGTATGACCTGACTGCTTCGTTTGTCGATGAGGATACACAGAAGGATATAGAGAATGTTATATCAGAACACACAGCGTATAGAAAATATCAAATGTCCAGCGAGTACATTCTGTTCGATGATGTGCAGATGTATTGTTATATAGTGGAGGCTCCTGATATGATCAACACGATAAGAAAGGGAAGAACTTGTACATATGACAATGAGGTGCTGATAACCCAGTATGTGGCTGATGGATTTCACCTGAACATAGGCGACACAGTCACGGTCAAGCGCGGCGGCGTGGCAAGGAAGATGGTTATCTCCGGCATATATGATTCGGCAAATGATGTGGGCAAGAACTTTGCAATTAGTAAGGCTGCATATAGTAAGTTTGCCCACGAAGAGACCGTAAGTGAGTCTGGTGTCAGTGGAGCTGCCAAAAGCAGTTCAGATGAAGAGGAATGGAGCGGCAAAGGAATATGTTATGATCTTGACAATACTGATGAATGTGATGCGATAATCCAGGAGATAGATAAGAGATATGGCGATAATCAGGGCATCACGTATTCAATACATTCAGCAAAGGATGATTTTGAAGGAGTGGCGGGTACAGTCAACATTGCAATACAGGGACTCACATTGCTCACATATATGTTGGGGGCTGTATTCGTGATAGTCACGGTCATAATCGTCTGTGGCAAGGTTCTCATGCGTGAGCAGAAGGATATCGGAATATATAAGGCACTTGGATTTACATCCTTCAGACTCAGATGCCAGCTTGCGGTCCGCTTTATCGTGACGGCAGTTGTGGGTTCGCTGCTTGGTATAGTTCTTGCACTTATCGTCAGCAAGCCATTCTTCAAGGCAGGATTTGAATCATTTGGAATATACAGTTTTAATTTAAGTACAAGCGTGATATCACTGGTTATACCATTGGTATTTATGAGCGTGTTATTCTCTGTGGTAGCATTTATCAGAGCGGGGAACATCAGAAAGGTTCAGCCGCAGGTGCTCATCGCAGATCAGTAGAAGTATATAGGAGAGTGGAACTATGTATACAATGTCAGTAGACAAGGTGGGTATATATAATGGATAAGTTGATCATATATCTGATATGTATAAATATACTGGGAGCTGTCCTTGATGGAGTGACGGCTGCGAGACGCAGGAGAACAAGCCATAAAGCGCTCAGTGTTCTGCTGGGGATCATAGCCATAGCCGGAGGTGCTCCGGGTATGATCATAGCATTTGCACTGTGTGATCGGACGGCCTCCAAGACGAATATGATGCTGAGAGTGTTCACTGTGTGCGTGTGTGTGATAGAGCTTGCAGTGTTCATGACTTGGAAGCTCAGACCTATGGGCAAATGGAGCTTTGCATTCTGGGATGTGTTTGTGGAATACAGATGGACACTTTGGTTCGTGTTGGCAATAAGTGTTATAACATTTGTCATGTTCGGAATTGACAAATACAGAGCGGTCAAGGGAGGATACAGGATCCCCATAGCGGTCCTTCTCGGTATGGCATTTGCCGGTGGAAGTATCGGTGCTCTGCTTGGAATGGTGGTGTTCAGGCATAAGATAAGGAAGAATTATTTCTCGGTTGGAGTGCCACTTATACTTGTAATGCAGGTGGTGCTTTTGATGTGTGTGGTTAATCTGCTGTAGGATCCGCAAATATCCCCAGTTCAGGCGGATAGTTGGTAAATGCAAAGAATGCAACCGCGAGAATTGCCAGGATAGTCATGGAAACGTAGTCGTTTATGCACATTTGTCTGGATTTTGATCTGTTCTCGGTTCGCAGTGCATATATAACCCCGGCGAAATAAAGTGCGATGTTCAGAATTTCATAATTCCTGCCCAGTACACCGTTTAGTGTGTAAAACACGACAACAATGAATGCCATACCTGACAGGATACCGATAGTCCTTGCTGGAAGATAATGTTCCGGCAGGGGCTTATCTTTTATATGAGCCCAGAGAAATTCAATCATTGTCAGCAGGAGCATTGGGAAGAATATAAGTTTTAGGTGTTCCCAGGTTGATTCGTTCACTGCTGAGAATAGTCCGACAGCGGGATTGTCATTTGACCACTCGTAGGTGAAATGCAGCAGCACTCCAAGGATCGATATGAAGAAAAAACGAAAAAAATTGAGTTTGTTAGTAGCTGCCATAGAGAGTCCTCCGATGAAAACTAGTGCTATATTACATAGTATATGACGAATATGGTATTTCATGTAGCGGAGAAAACGAAATTGCCGAAATTAAGATAAACATAATTGGGATATATTGTCGGTGATGTTATAATTATTTCAACGAATGTTTTGTTTAAAGGGGAAGTACATATGCGTTTGATCCATTTATCTGATCTTCACATAGGAAAGCGTGTAAATGAATTTTCCATGCTGGAGGATCAGGAGTATATATTAAAAGAAATACTGTGCATCATCGATGATGAGCAGCCGGATGGAGTCATCATAGCCGGGGATGTATATGATAAGTCTGTGCCGAGCGAGGAGGCGGTGAAACTGCTGGACAGATTCCTGACTTCGCTTGCAAAGAGAAAGCAGCAAGTATATATCATCAGCGGCAACCATGATTCGGCGGCCAAGCTGGCATTTGCATCAAGTCTGATAGATCTCAGTGGAATCCATATATCGCCGGTATATGATTCGGCACAGATAGCCATGATGGGAGATGGGTTGGTCAGACCATATAAGCTGGAGGATGGAAAAGGACAGATGGTGAACATATACATGCTGCCATTTGTGAAGCCGGCAATGGTCAGAGCGGTGTTCCCTGATGAGGCGGATGATATAAAGGATTACACGGATGCCTGCCGTGTGGCGGTGGAGCACATGGATGTTGATGAGAAGGTTACAAATATCCTTGTGGCCCACCAGTTCGTGACCGGGGCTGTGCGCTCGGAGTCGGAGGAGAATGTGGGCGGTCTGGACAATGTGGATGTGTCGGTATTTGACTCATTTGACTATGTGGCGCTGGGGCATATACATGGGCCGCAGAAGGTGGGCAGGGAGACTGTCAGATACTGTGGAACACCGCTTAAGTATTCACTTTCGGAGGCTAACCACACCAAATCGGTGACAGTTGTTGACATCCCTGAGAACAAGAAAATAGAGATAAGGACTGTTCCGCTTGTTCCGATGCATGAGCTGCGCGAGGTAAAGGGAACATTTGACGAGCTGATGGACAGGCGAAACTATGAGGGGACGGCTGTGGATGATTATCTGTATGTGGTTCTCACGGACGAGGATGACGTGCCGGATGCTTTGGGAAAACTCAGAACGGTCTATCCAAATGTGATGAAGCTTGGATACGACAACACCAGAACCCGTGTGACACAGACGATAGACGATGGTGCTGTGCTTGAAGGGAAAAAGCCTATAGATCTGTTTGGAGAGTTGTATGAGAAGCAGAACAACCAGGAAATGAGCGATGAACAGAGGAGTTTTGTTCAGGATATTATAGACTCTATATGGAAGGAGGAGCGCTTATGAGCGAAGCGAATAACTCAAATGCGCTCCGACGACCTGCCCCGCTCGCAGAGGCGAGAGGGGCGATACATTGTGAAAGAGAGGAGCGATTATGAGACCACTTAATCTTACGATGTCGGCATTTGGACCATATGCGGGAGTCCAGATGCTTGACATGGCCCAGCTTGGGGCTGAAGGCTTGTATCTTGTGACTGGGGATACAGGTGCGGGAAAGACCACGATATTCGATGCCATCTGTTATGCGCTGTATGATGAGCCGAGCGGAGCGAGCCGCGATGCGAGGATGATGAGATCAACGTATGCCGATGTGGACACAGATACCTACGTTGAACTGACATTTGATCATATGGGGAAGACTTACAGAGTTAAAAGAAATCCTTCCTATGAGAGACGTAAGAAAAAAGGTGAGGGAACTACCCTGCAGGATGCGGCTGCAGAACTGTATCTGCCGGATGACTTGGTCATTGCCAACAGAACGAAGGTAAATTCATATCTTCAGGAATTGTTGGGTGTGGACAGAGAGCAGTTTTCGCAGATATCCATGCTTGCTCAGGGTGAGTTCAAGGAACTGTTGGTGGCGGAGTCCGGGGACAGACAGAAGATATTCAGCAAGCTTTTTCACACATCAAGGTATTTTGTTCTGCAGAAGCGTCTTCAGGATGAGACGAGAAGGCTTCAGAGTGAACGCGACGATATGAAGAAGAGTATAGAGCAGTATATATCCGGGATAGTCTGCGGAGAGGATGACCCTTTTGGGCTCAGTGTTCAAAAGGCGAAGGACGGCCAGATGCCAATTGATGAGGTGATCACACTCATCGGAAAGCTTATTGTAACGGAGAAGGCAAGAACAGATTCATATGAAAAGCAGATAGGTACACTTGAGACCCGGGTCGGGGAACTTGACACGCTGATAGGCAAGGCACAGCAGACAGAGAAAGCCAGAGTGCAGCTTGAAAAGGCACATTTGGAGCTTGCAAATGTACAGAATGACAGAACTGCTGCTGAGGCAGAGTTAAACAGGACAAAGGAAGCGCGCCCAGAGACGGAAGAGCTCCAAAGGCAGGCAGCAGTTATAAATAACGAGCTTCCAAACTATGAGAAACTGGACGAGAAGCGAAAAAATATTGCAGACGAGGAACAGCTCCTGCAAAGGCAAAATGAACAGGCAGAGAAGGACAGAATGCTTGTGACAGACAAACAGAAGAGCATAGAAAAGCTGAGGCAGGAGCAGACACAGCTTGCGGATGCGGGGGAGAAAATAGTTGCAATCACGGCATCGAGGGAGAAGATGGCTGACGCTGTTGACTATCTGAATGACATAAGCAGACTGCTCATGGAATACAGCAGAAGAAAACAGGCGGTGGACAAAGCACAGAAGCAGTATCTGTTTGATAATGATATGTATACCAGAAAACAGGATTTGTATGAGCATATGAGCACGCTCTACAGGAATGCCCAGGCGGGAATCCTTGCAAAGGATCTGAAGGAGGGACAGGCGTGCCCTGTGTGCGGTGCGACGGAGCACAAACTCCTTGCATCGCTGCCAAAGGAGGCTCCGACAGATGCGCAGTTAGATGGTGCGAAGAAGGATGCGGACAGAGCACGCGACAGGGCAAATGCCAGTGCTACGGATGCAAAGGTAAAGCTTGCCAGTGTCATGGAGATCAGAAACAGCATTATTGAGCAGGCTGGAAGGAAATTTGACGATCCGGAGGATATAGACGGTCTGCCGGAAAAGGTTGAGAAGAATATTGGGTACTATAATGAGAAGATTGCGAAGACTGACAGACAGATCGAGGCTGAACGCAAAAGGGTCAGCAGAAGGGATGAGCTTGCTGCAAAACTTCCTCAGGAGGAAGAAGCATTTGCCGGGATGCAGGTGAAGCTGGCGGAGCTTGAGAGAAATATATCGGCGCTCACGGCAAAGATTGTCTCAGACAGAGAACAGGCGACAGAACTGGCCGCGGGGCTCAGATTCAGGAATCGGAGTGAGGCGGAAACGAAGATGAACGAGATTCTTGGCAGAGCAAAGAAACTGCAGAATTCATTTGACGCCGCTGAGAAGAGATATAATGCTGTGATCCAGGATATTAAGACGCTGGAGGGGCAGATAAAGGCTCTGACAGACACGCTGGAGTCAGCAGAAAAGCTCGAACTTGCCAGGCTTGAGGAAGATAAAAACGCAGCAAGAGATGAGCTGGGAAGGATCAGACTTCTCATGCAGGATGGAAACAGCCGCATCCGTGCAAATGAAACGGCGATGGCGAATATAAGCAGAAAGTCCGATGAGCTTTTGGCAAAAGAAAAGAAATATGTAAGCGTGAAGTCGCTCTATGACACTGCCTCAGGAAATGTATCCGGCAAGAATAAGATAAACCTTGAGGCGTATATACAGATGTCGTATTTTGACAGGATAATTCAGCGTGCAAATCTGAGATTCCTGAAGATGTCAGACGGTCAGTATGAACTGGGGCGTGTGACGGACAGCAGTGACAGGCGAAGCCAGATCGGCCTTGACCTCTGTGTTGTGGATCATTACAACGGCAGCAGACGAGACGTTAAGTCTCTTTCTGGGGGCGAGTCATTCATGGCTTCACTTTCCCTTGCGCTTGGACTTTCCGATGAGGTGCAGGCCTCGGCTGGCGGAATTCAGATAGATACCATGTTTGTGGATGAGGGCTTTGGATCCCTTGATACAGAAAAGACTCTGCCACAGGCATACAAAGCGCTGGTCAGCGTGACCGAGGGACGCAAGCTGGTGGGAATAATATCGCACGTGACTGAACTCAAGGAGAAGATTGACAAGCAGATCGTGGTGGAAAAGGACAGAACCGGCAGGGCGAAGGCGAGGCTGGTGGTGTAGGAATTTTAGTCATCCGAGTATTGGGCTAAAATGTGCTCAAGTTTATTAAAGTCTACACATGGAATGATCCCGACACCAGGATAATTGTTTCTGCATAAGAATCTTTCGTTTTGTTTTATCTGGGGTATCGTGAGGGTTTAATTTCAGATTGACCTTAGATATAACTGAGTTGTTAACTGGAATCATATTGTTTAGATTGAGAATTCCTATGATTTTAGAAGAATACTCAGGATGCCTGCTGTTGTGGTCAAATATTTTGATGAAATCAATCTGGCTTTTCATATTTTCAAATTTCTTTTTTGGTGAGGTAAGGGGGATGCAATATTTCTGACCACCTATAAGAATGATTATTCCAAGAAATGGTCGTTTCTCCTTACCTACCTGAGGGGAGACTGACATTACGTTGTCATCTGCACGAGACAGATTTCTTATGTATTTTAAATCAATATAGTAAAAATTAAGGATATCCATTATCGCCTTTCTGAGAATATAAAAGAGCTGTGCTAAAATGCACAGCTCTTAAAAACCTTTTTGCATGGTAGGGCTCCCATAAAATTGTTCCATTTTGTATGGTAGAACATCCATATTAAAATTGTTCATTTGTTTTATATGGTAGAACACCCATCTCTTAAAGTTCCCATTTCGCATGGTAAGGTTACCATAATCATATCATACAAGAATTCTAACATTCAATAATGTTAGTGTCAATTAGAGCTGACTTATTTAGTAACTTATTGTGATCTGAGGATATCCTAAAAAGTGGTCAATATCAAGTGCGATTACTGATATTTTATAAAACGTTTATAAAAGTATACAAAGTGTAGAATAGTAGAAAAATGTTAGCTGTTTGCTTTACAAATCGGAGTTGATAAACAATAATGGTTCATGTATGAATGAATAAGGACGGTACACTATAATGGAACTTTTTGATATATGCGACGAACAGGGCAACCCTACCGGAGACACAGTGGAGAGGAGCGAGGCACATGCAAAAGGCATATGTCACAGGACTGCCCATATCTGGATAGCGAAGCAAGAGAATGGAAGGTATAAGGTTCTTCTGCAGAAGAGGTCGATGGATAAGGATTCTTTTCCTGGAAGGTATGACACTTCCTCTGCCGGACATATACAGGCAGGCGATGAACCGATGGAGTCGGCACTCAGAGAACTGGGTGAGGAGCTGGGCATAAATGCCCAAAATGAAGACCTCGATTTTGCGGGAACATTTAGAATACAGTATGAGAAGGAATTTCATGGCAAAATGTTCAGGGACAACGAGGTGGCATTTGTTTTCGTGTATCAGAAACAGGTGGACATAGCAGATCTGATAATACAGAAGGAAGAGCTTGACGGCGTGTGCTGGTTTGATCTTGAGGACACTTATGAGGCATGTAAGAATCATGACCAGAAGTTCTGCGTGCCACTCGGCGGCCTTGAGACGGTGCGAAGATACCTGGATGGCAAATAGAGATAACTTTCAAAAATATGTTGCCAGACTAGTTAGTTTGTGCTAACATAACATATGTTATGGAAAACGACAAGCGCAGTGAAACGATAGAAAAACTGAAAAAAGCAGGTAAAGAGGAATTCCTTAAAAATGGTTACCAGAGGGCAAGTCTTAGAATGATATGCAATAGTGCGGGAGTTACCACCGGAGCCTTCTACTTTTCATTTGAGAGTAAGGAGGCATTGTTCAAGGCGATACTTGAACCGCTTGTGAACCAATATGAAGCCATGCTTGGAGAACTTATGAAGGGGGAGATTGAGAACCCCGCTACGGGCGTAGATGCAGATAAGATCATGATGCAATTCCTTCTGGCACACAGGGAAGAGGTAATGATCATCATGCATGGCGCTGATGGCAGCTGTTATGAGAATTATCACCAGAGGGTTGAGGAGTTCATGAGACATTCATTTGCGGCATATTACAGGTCACAGCTTGGATGCGAGCCGGATGAGAATTTGGTTCGCGTGCTGGCTAAGATGCGGCTTGAAGGAGCCATGGCGATACTGAACGAGGATGTAGATGTGGAGAAGAAAATGTATCTGACAGAAAAGATCGGCATTCATGCCACAGGCGGTACAGAAAAGTTGATAGAGAGTTTAAAGAAAGAGGTTCATCGATGATGAACCTCTTATTTTTACGAACATAACAAAACATGACAAATGTTATATTTCATAAGGAGGGGCCCACGTAAGTGGGAGGATTCCTTGTGAAGCACGCAAACGCCGCGCGCAGCGCCTTTCATACGTTTGCACAATTAAAAAGCAGGAGGAAATGAGAAAATGGTTAGCACACAGAACAATACAGTAAGCAGATCAAAGGTAGACATAACGGGAGTCCCGGAGACGATGCTCCAGACACTCTATGCCAGGGCGAAAGAATCAAGAAAGCCGGATCATGTCATATATGACGGCAAGGCTATAGAGATAGTGGACAGTCTGGATTATGACTTTTCACTGGCGGACAAGGATCTGGCGATGGGAAGCGGAGTTATAGCGAGAACCATAGTGCTTGATAAGCTTGTATCAGAATTCCTGAAGAAGCACAAGGGTGCTGTGGTTGTGAATATCGCCTGTGGTCTTGACACCCGTTGCTATAGAAATGAGGGTAAATATAAAGGCTGGTACAACATTGATCTCCCGGAGACCATGACTGTAAGGGCAAAGTTCCTGCAGGAGGACGGACCGGTGTACCAGATAGCGGAATCCGCCATGGACGGCAAATGGGCTGACATGGTAGAGTATGCAGGTGAACCTGTGCTGGTCATCATAGAGGGGCTTACGATGTATCTTACAGAAGCTGATGTGAAGAAAATATTCGACATAATAGACAGGAAATTTACTCATGCTGCGGTGTTCGTAGAGACTATGGCTCCGTTCATGGCAAAGCATATCAAGGAGAAATCCATACATGGAAGCCATGCCAGGTTCTCCTGGGGCGTGGCAAATGGAAAGAAACTTGCAGAGATAATTCCGAAATACAGATACATAGAACAGCACAGTCTTGTAGAAGGAATGGCGGAGTTCATACCGGTGTATAAAGTCATTGGCAAAATACCATTTGTCAGCAATATATCAAACAAGATAGTAGTGATGGAAAAGTGATAAATAAAAAGATGTTGACATAAAGTTAAAAGCCATTTATGATACAGTAAAATGCAAATGACTTGCAAATTCAAAAAAGAGGAATATTATGGCGAGGGAGTATAAAACGAGAATAAGTCAGGCTATAGAGGCATTTGCTGCAGAGAGGCAGGACAGAGGGTTTTGCGCGGCTGATGTAAGTGTGTATTTGGATGAGAATGGCATAGATGCGAATACAACAACTGTATATCGCAATCTTGACCGCATGGTTACCCAGGACAAATTGATAAAGTATCAGAGTGCTGATGGTGGTTCAAGTATGTATAGAATGGAAAAGGCTGATCATAGTTGTCACGAACACCTTCATATGCAGTGTGTTAAGTGCGGAAGAGTCATACATATTGACCGCGATACCATGAATCACATAGCTAAAGGAGTTCAGGAGAGGTATGGATTTATGATCGACTGTGACAGATCGTCGATATGTGGTATTTGCAAAGATTGTCAGAGACGTTGTGGAGTTGCTGTAGTCTAAACTAAACGTGATTGTTACAGATGGGATTGTATCGTTACGGTCACAACGAAAACTATATATCCCAGAATTTTATAAGCAAGAAAAGGAGGTGTGCAGAATGAGTAAAAAGAGAATAATGTCATGGATTCTTATAGTGTTCTTTGTATCGGGAGTACTTTTTTCTTACGGCTATATTGCGCGCAATGTGGAGCATGACTGTACGGGGCAGGAATGTCCTATATGTATGCATTTGCAGCAGGCTGCACAGTTCCTTTCAAATATAAAGACAATGTCAACTACGCCAGTGTTCTTGGCGTTCTTAAGTGTGTTCACACTTGGAGTTGTATTGGTGTATACCCACGAGTATTGTACCGATACGCTCGTTTCCCTGAAGGTGGAATTGCTGAATTGATTTAAAGTACGGATATTGACTGAGAATTGCGTCTGGAAATACATCTAAAGATAAGGGCGAATACTTATTATTGGTGTTTTTTGATCTAGAGGTAGTTTATTAAAGTTACCCTAATTTGTGATTTTGTAGGAAAACAATTTATATTTAAATCAATTCGGAGGTTTATTGATCATTATGAAAAATAGAATATTTGGCCTTGTTATGGCATCGGTACTTACTGTTTCAGCATTTTGCGGCTGCGGAGCATCAATGACGGCAGCAGATTCTGATCAGAAAGGGGGCAGTGCGCCTGAAAATGCGGCAAATGCTGCGGCGTACAGCATTGTATGTACGACTTTTCCTCAGTATGACTGGATCCGCAATATTATAGGCGGTGATTCCGACAAGTTTAAGCTTACTATGCTGCTCGATCAGGGGATGGATCTTCACAGTTATCAGCCAACTGCAGAGGATATAGCAAAGATAGCTGACGCAGATATGTTCGTGTATGTTGGCGGTGAGTCTGATGGCTGGGTGGATAGTGCCCTGAAAGAAGCGACTAATAAGGATATGAAGGTTGTAAATATGCTTGACGCTTTGGGAACTGCAGTCAAAGAGGAAGAGGTAGTTCCAGGCATGCAGACAGATGAGGATGAGGAAGCTGGAGAAGATGAAGGATCGGAGTATGATGAGCATGTGTGGCTGTCTCTGAAAAATGCAGCAACTCTTACTGATATTTTGGCTGAAAATATACAGGAGATTGATCCGGGGAATAAGGAAGATTATGTGGACAATGCTGCTGAATATGTGGACAGACTTAATGATCTTGATGGAAGGTATGCGCTTACTGTATCCGGGGGAAAACGTCAGATGATTCTGTTTGGAGATAGATTCCCTTTCAGATATATGGCAGATGATTATGGACTTACTTACTATGCGGCATTTGTAGGATGCAGTGCAGAGTCAGAGGCAAGCTTTGAGACTATAACATTTCTTGCGCAGAAGGTGGATGAGTTAAAGCTTCCGGTTATTCTGACGATAGAGGGCGCAGACCACAAGATTGCAGAGGCGATAAGTAAATCGACAGAGTCAAAGAATCAGGAGATCCTGACCATGGATTCAATGCAGTCTGTAACCGCAGAAGATGTGGCTGCCGGCGAGACGTACCTGAATGTGATGGAAGATAACCTGAATGTATTGTCCCAGGCGTTAAATTAATTGCTGCTTAACTGAATGGACTGACGTTTAAAAGAATAGGAGAAAAGGAATGTCATATATAACATGCAAAGACCTGGCAGTCGGGTACGACGGAAGAGCAGTTGCGTCAGGCCTTAATTTCAGTATAGACAAGGGAGACTATCTCTGTATAGTTGGAGAGAATGGAGCGGGAAAGAGTACCTTGGTAAAAACTCTGCTTGGCCTGTTGAAACCGGTTTCAGGAGAGATAAAGTTTGGCGATGATCTGACATCGCGTGATATAGGCTATCTGCCGCAGCAGACACCTGTGCAGAAGGATTTCCCTGCGACTGTATGGGAGGTGGCTTTGTCGGGAGCGCTGCCTAAGTGCGGAGCACGTCCTTTTTATGGCAGAAAGGAAAAGCAGCTTGCGCAATCTCAGCTTGAACGACTTGGAATGTGGGATATACGCAGGAAATGTTACAGGCATTTGTCGGGAGGACAGCAGCAGCGCGTCCTTCTGGCGAGAGCCCTGTGTGCAACTGAGAACCTTCTTCTGCTTGATGAACCGGTAACTGGCCTTGATCCTGTCGCAACGGCACAGTTCTATCAGATGATACAGCAGTTAAATGAAAATGGTGTGGCAGTGATCATGATATCACATGATCTGAGGGCAATAGATTGCGCCAGACATGTGCTTCATATGAATCATGGGGGCTCGTTCTGGGGCAGCAGAGAGGAATATAAGAACAGCAGATATTGGAACATCATTTCGGTAGAATATGAGAAAGGTGGTGGACAGAGTGCAGCTTGTTGATAAGTTAATTTACTATATGCAGTATCCATTTGTTAAGTATGCTCTTGTGGTTGGTATTCTTATAGCATTGTGTTCGTCACTTTTCGGTGCAACATTGGTTTTGAAAAGATTTTCATTTATCGGCGATGGACTTTCGCATGTTGCATTTGGAGCAATGGCGGTAGGATCTGTTCTGAAACTGACAAACAACACGATCATAGTGATGCCGGTGACTGTGGCTGCTGCAATTCTCATACTTATGTCGGGACAAAATGCGAAGCTTAAGGGGGATGCCGCGATAGCTATGATGTCTGTCGGTGCTTTAGCCGTAGGTTATCTGATAATGAATGTATTTTCCACGTCAGCAAATGTATCTGGCGATGTGTGCTCAACGTTGTTTGGTTCAACATCCATACTGACATTGACAATGGGAGAAGTGTGGCTGTGTATAGTTATGTCAATATGTGTAATAGCGTTTTTCTGTTTGTTCTACAACAGGATATTTGCAGTCACATTTGACGAGAGTTTTACCAGGGCAATCGGGAAAAATGCAGGGGCATATAATCTGGCGCTGGCGGTGATAATCGCTGTGATAATAGTGCTTGCAATGAATCTGGTGGGCTCCCTGCTCATCACGGCGCTTCTGGTATTCCCTGCACTTTCGGCAATGAGAGTTATGTATAGTTTCAGGTCAGTGGTATTATATTCGGCTGTATTGTCAGTTGTGGGAACTTTGACCGGCATGCTGGTATCCATATTATTTTCAACACCGGTAGGATCTACGATCGTTGCATGCGATATGGTTATATTTGCATTTAACAGTATAGCAGGGAAAGTGATGAGGAGATAAGAATATGTATATGAATAGAAATAGAAGAATGCATGGATGCAGACACAGATTTAAGCGATTGATTATGTCAATATTGGTGCTGAGTATGTTGCTGACTGTCACAGGCTGTGGTGGAGCATCTCAGACTGCGGGCAGTCGTTTGAACACACAGAATGCAGTGGATAAGGTGCTTAATCAGAAAACAGGCGATGGTGATGTGGAAAGCAAGTCGTCGGCGGGAGCCACAACAGATACGACGATCACAACAGAGATGCAAACCACGACAGAGACAGAATCCGCATCTGTAACTGAGGCGACATCAGAACCAACATATGGGCAGGTCGTGAATGGAGACAGCTCAGTTATAGCGCAATACAAGTCTGAGGGTGTGGATGTGGATCTCACACTTATGGGAAGCGATCTTGTATATGCGACGGTATATCAGATGATGTCAAAACCTGAGGAATATGAGGGCAAGACGATAAGAATAGAAGGAAAGTATTATGCATCCTATTATCCAATAACAGACAAATATTATAATTACTGCCTTATAGCCGATGCTCTGGCATGCTGCAGTCAGGGACTTGAATTTGAACTCGGTGGAGATGCCGTATATCCAGATGATTACCCGGCGGATCAGAGCCAGGTGATAGTGACGGGAGTATTTGAAACTTACACAGAAGAGGCTGGACAGACATTTTATTATTGCAGGCTGAGAGATGCAGAATATCAACTGGTATCGACAGAGAATCAGTAGAGTATAAATTGCATAACATTTTTGGAATCCGGGCAGATCAAAGTGCCCGGATTTTTGAGTAAAAAATATTCAGAATCAGGAGGCACATAGCTGCATCAAAACCAGGAATCACATAGAAAAATATGGCAAAATGACGCAAATATACTAAAAAGCATTAAAAATAGCTAAAAAATGATAAAATTACTTAAAAAAGAATTTGATATATTGTAAAAACTATGCTAATTTTGAATAAAGGTAAATATTCAGCCGTGCAGGATAAGAACAGCGGATTCGACATGCTTGCATGTAAGAATCAGGTGTTCTTATCCTGTGGTGACTCGAATAGAGTCACCGCCCCATACAATGAGCAAAATAGCTGCGCAGCAGCGAAAGAGCACGGGAACCGTGCGGTTTTGCGAATGTATGGCCGGCTGAATAAAGGTAAATATTCAGCGCAGCAGCGAAAGAGCACGGGAACCGTGCGGTTTTGCGAATGTATGGTCGGCTGAATACATTAAAATACACAGAAGGGATGTGATGAAGTGAACGAGAAATACAAAGGTGTACAAAAACTCACAGACAATCCGTTCCTCAACCTCTATCATATAGATGCGGTTGACACGGCTGGAAAAGACTTCAATTATTACTTTGCTTCAAGGAATAAAGAGAACGACATCAAGATAAAGACTCACGATATAAAACCGGAAGGAATAGTTATATATGGAGTTAAGCTGGAAGATGAGCCGAAGCTGGTGCTCATAAGGCAGTACAGATACCCACTCGATACATATATATATGAACTTCCTGCAGGACTGGTGGATGGAGATGAGACTCCGGCGCAGGCAGCAGTCAGGGAGATGAAGGAAGAGACGGGGCTTACCCTTGATGTATATGAGGGCGGAGAAGAACTCTACAGAAGGCCATTCTATATGGGCCCGGGATTTACGGATGAGATGAGCAGTGCTGTATTTGGAACAGTTACAGGAACACCAAATCTCGACAGCAAGGAGAGCACAGAGGACATACAGGTCATACTCGCAGACCGAGGTGAGGTCAGAAGAATCCTGTCAGAGGAACAGGTGTCGCTCAGAGGAGCATACCTCATGACACATTTTCTGGCTGAGGGAGATCCACTAGAATTCCTGAGAAAATAGGAAGCGCTGAGCAGTGATTGCTCAAACAGCAGAACGTTCATAAAAGGGCATACTAAATGAGAAAAAAGAAGGAGAAGTAGAAAGATGAGTTACAGAGACACATATGATTTTTGGATGACAGATGATTATTTTGATGAGGACACCAGGAAGGAGCTTGCAGCCATAGCTGATGATGAGGCTGAGATCGAGGACAGATTCTATCGTGATCTTGTATTTGGAACTGGTGGACTCAGAGGTGTGATAGGCGCGGGAACCAACAGAATGAACTTCTACACCGTCCGCAAGGCTACACAGGGTCTTGCAAACTTCATTGTGAAGCAGAATGCGCAGGACAAGGGCGTGGCAATAGCATACGATTCAAGAAAGTATTCTCCAGAGTTTGCAGCAGAAGCAGCTCTCTGCCTGTGTGCAAATGGAATCAAGTCATATCTCTTTGAGTCACTCAGACCTACACCTGAGCTTTCATATGCAGTCAGAAAGCTTGGATGTACAGCAGGTATAGTTATAACAGCCAGCCACAATCCACCAGAGTACAACGGTTACAAGGTATACTGGGAGGATGGCGCGCAGATCACAGCTCCAAAGGACAGAGAGATCATCGCAGAGGTTAAGGCTGTAACAGATTTTCATACAGTAAAGACCATGGATAAGCAGGAGGCACTTGACAAGGGCCTTCTCACTATCATAGGTGCCGAGATAGATGACGCGTATATGGAGGAACTCAAGAAGCAGATCATTCATCCTGAGATCATCAAGGAGCAGTCAGAGAACATCAAGATCGTATACACACCGTTCCACGGAACCGGTCTTGTACCTGTAAAGAGAGTTCTGTCCGAGCTTGGTTTCAAAAACGTATACATTGTTCCTGAGCAGGAGCTTCCAGACCCTGAGTTCACAACGCTTGAGTATCCAAACCCAGAGGATCCAAAGGCATTTGAGCTTGCCCTCAAGCTGGCAAAGGAGAAGAATGCGGACATAGTTCTCGCTACAGATCCTGATGCAGACCGTCTTGGAATATACGCACTCGATACAAAGACAGGCAAGTATATGCCATTTACAGGAAATATGTCAGGACTTATAATCGCTGAATACCAGTTCAGAGAGAGAACAAAATGCGGTCTCATGCCAAAGAATCCGGCCATGGTCAAGACTATTGTAACCACAAATATGGCTGATCCACTGGCTGCAGATTACAATGTCAACCTCATCGAGGTTCTAACAGGCTTCAAGTTCATCGGTGAGCAGATCAAGTTTTTCGAGCAGAATAATTCATACAATTTCGTAATGGGTATGGAGGAGAGCTACGGATGTCTCGTTGGAACATACGCAAGAGACAAGGATGCTCCGGTTGCAGTTATGTGTCTCTGCGAGGCTGCTGCATACTGCAAGAGCCAGGGAATCACTCTGTGGGATCACATGCTTGATCTCTATGAGAAGTACGGATATTACAAGGAAGGCCTCTACACAATAACGCTCAAGGGTGTTACAGGAGCAGAGAAGATCCGCAAGATCATGTCCTCACTCAGAGCTGAGTCACTTACTCAGATCGATACACTCAAAGTTCTCAAGGTTCGTGATTACGAGAAGAACACGATCACAGATCTTGCCACCGGAGAGGTCACAGAGTCAGGACTTCCACAGTCCAACGTTCTCTACTACGACCTTGAGGATGGCGCATGGGCATGTGTACGTCCATCAGGAACAGAGCCAAAGATTAAGCTGTACTACGGAATCAAGGGAACAAGCCTTGATGATGCAGATGCAAAGCTTGAAGCTCTCCAGACAGCACTTGTTGAGAAGCTCAACAAGCTGGCAGAGTAGCATAAGTATAATATATAGCAAATACAAAAAAGCGCCGTCTGGTCTGGCGACCGGACGGCGCTTTGCTGTCCTTATACGATGACGTCGAACTGTATGTAGTCTCCCTGGTCGGTATTTACCGTGTCGAGATATATTTTACCATTGTACTTGTCGGTCAGTTTTTTCAGGTTGTAGAGACCGTAACCATGGCCATGTCTGTCTCCGGTTTTGGTGGTATATCCCGGTGAGAACATATTCTGGCGGAATTCGTTGGTTTTGACGGAACCCTTGTTTCTTGTTCTTATTTCTATCTGGTTCTGCCTGCTGTCCAGGTACAGATATGCAGTGCCAAATGGGGCGGTCGATTCAAGCGCATTATCGATCAGTATACCGATGATCCTGATCAGTTCATACTCCGGCATTCGGCTCTTCAGATCCCTGGATGCCACCTGGACTACGAGCTCCTTCTGATCCTTCTGTGCCTCCGTGATCTTGCTGTACACAAATCCGGCTACAACGCTCAGGTTGATCTTGAGCAGATCACAAATGGCCTCTGTAAAGGAATAAAAAAGGTCGGTTATATTACAAGTCAATTGCAGAAAATATAATTCTTTTAGTTAATACCACCATAATAAAACGGCTGCAATATACATCTGCGCAACAAAGTGATATAAATTGCAAGATTAAATATTGAATTTAAAAACTGCTTAATATATTATACAAATAACAATAAATTAGCTAAAAATAGCCTAATAAAATGAACGGAAGATAAATTGTGGATAGATAAAAAGGAAAAATCTGTGTGGCCTGTGAGGTCAGGAAAGGGGTAGAAGATGGACGCAAAGCAGAGATACGAGATGTGGCTTGGCAGCGATCAGGTAGATGATGTTACGAAGCAGGAGCTCGTAAACATAAAGGATAATGAAGCGGAGATTGAAGATAGATTTTACACAAACCTTGAGTTTGGAACAGGTGGACTTCGAGGCGTGATGGGAGCGGGAACGAACCGCATGAACATTTACACGGTTCGCATGGCAACACAGGGAATTGCTAACTACCTGGCGAAGATCGGAATATCAGAGCCGTCGGCAGCTATAGCATTTGACAACAGAAACAATGCTTCGCTGTATGCGCTTGAAACTGCTCTCTGCCTGTGTGCAAATGGCGTGAAGGTGTATCTGTTTGATGCGCTCCGCCCGACACCGGAGCTTTCATTTGCAGTGAGACATCTGCACTGCAATATCGGCGTGAATATAACGGCAAGCCACAATCCAAAGGAATACAACGGATATAAGGTTTACTGGGATGATGGAGCCCAGATCTTATCTCCTCAGGATAAGGAGATCATTGCAGAGGTCAACAATATAGAAGATTTCTCCATGGTTAAGACTATGGACAAGGACGCTGCAATAGATGCAGGACTGTTGAATGTGATCGGTCAGGAGATCGATGACGCATATATAGGAGAGCTTCACAAGCTTGTCATGAATCCGGAGGAGATTCAGAAGGCGGGAGATCTGAAGATCGTATATTCTCCGCTTCACGGAACAGGCCTTAAGCCTGTTACAAGAGTTCTCAGCGAACTTGGTTTCAAGGATGTACATGTCGTTGAGGAACAGGCTGTTCAAGATGGTAATTTCCCAACTGTAAAGTCCCCAAATCCTGAGGGCGCAGAGGCGTATGCCCTGAGTCTTGAGCTGGCGAAGAAGGTCGGCGGAGAGCTGATTCTTGTCACAGATCCTGATGCGGATAGGCTTGGAATGTATGGATATGACAGCAAGAATAATGAGTATAAAGAATTTACGGGCAATATGTTCGGTGCGATCCTCTGTGATTACGTGCTGATGCAGAGATCCCAGAGCGGAAGACTGCCTGAGAATCCGGCGATTGTAACTACGGTTGTTATCACCAATATGGTCAAGGAGATATGTAAGAAATACGACACTTTCTGTGACTGCAACAACCTGATCGGATTTAAGAATATAGCATCGAGAATGAGGGCTTATGAGCAGACTGGTGAACACAATTATGTGTTCGGGCTTGAAGATACATTTGGATGTCTGCCTGGTACATATGCAAGGGACAAGGACTCGGTTGGAACGCTGATGCTTCTCTGTGAGGCTGCGGCATACTACAAGAACCGTGGCATGACTCTGTGGGACAGAATGGTTGAATTGTGGCAGGAATATGGTTACTACAAAGAGAAGGTTCAGACCATGAAGTTTGATGGACGCGAGGGTGCTGCAAAGATACAGTCTATGATACAGACGCTGAGAGATAATCCGGTGCAGAAGGTCGGAACTTACAGCGTGGAGAAAATCTACGACTACAAGCTTGGAACAGAGACAGACGCAGCGACAGGCAAGTCCGAGGCGGCGGTGCTTCCAAAGTCCAACATGATATATTATCAGCTTGCGGATGGCGCATGGTTCCTTGTGAGACCTTCAGGTACAGAGCCGAAGATCAAGTTCTATCTCGGGGTAAAGGGAAACTCACAGGAGGATGCGGCAGAGCAGCTTGACGAGCTTGCGGTAAATGTGAAGGCGATGTTCTCGTAAAACGGGATGACTGGTAAGAAACGAAATGGCTGGCAAATAAATGTCAGCAGAAAATAGATTCGAAGATCGCGGTAGCGACTAAAAATAATTACAAAGTGGAGGTAAAAAGATGGGTTACATGGACGAATACAAGTTCTGGCTTGAGTCAGACTGCTTTGATGAGAAGACCAAGGAAGAACTTAGAAGTATCGCAGATGATGACAAAGAGATCCAGGACAGATTCTACAAGAATCTGAAATTTGGAACCGGCGGAATGCGCGGAATCATGGGTGCTGGAACCAACAGAATGAATATATATACAGTTACAAAGGCAACACAGGGACTTGCAGATTACATACTTGAGGTCGGCGCGGATGCTGCGGGGAGAGGTGTTGTCATAGCACATGACTGCCGAAATATGTCAGCAGAGTTCACAGAGGCATCAGCTCTGTGTCTCAATGCAAATGGCATAAAGACTTATGTGTTTGATGCACTCCGCCCTACACCGGAGCTTTCATTTGCAGTGAGAGAGCTTGGATGTATAGCCGGAATCGTGGTAACAGCAAGCCACAATCCACCTGAGTACAACGGCTACAAGGTGTACTGGGAGGACGGCAGTCAGATCGTATCTCCTCAGGATCAGGATATCCTGAAACATGTGGCGAATGTTGAGAGATACGAGGATGTCAAGACCATGGATAAGGACAAGGCTATCGCAGACGGCCTGTTCTGTATGGTTCCTACGAGTGTTGATGAGAATTACTATCAGGCACTCATAAAACAGACCATCCACGGCGATATCATTCCGAAGGTTGCAGACGATATCAAGATAGTATACACACCACTTCACGGAACAGGAAATGTACCTGTAAGGGAAGTGCTAAAGAGACTTGGCTTCAAGCACGTATATGTTGTAGAGGAGCAGACTGTTCCTGACGGAGACTTCAGCACGGTCAAGTCACCAAATCCAGAGGAACCATCAGCATTTGCCATGGGAATAGACCTGGCAAAGAAGGTGGATGCGGACGTTATCATGGCCACAGATCCTGATGCAGACAGACTTGGAATATACGTCAAGGACAGTACGGGAATTTGGAAAGACACGGAATTTGCAGATGATCCTGCATTTCTTGAATTTTCCATCTTTGAAAGAAAAATTTCTGGATGCATCAACCATTTCATTTATCAAAAAAACCTGTACGTCTTCCTCAATTGCACCCTCAGCCAGTCTATTTACAAGTGCAAGCATCAGAAGCATAATCAGAAGCATACTGAGCATAATTCCAATAATAATATATCTTTTAATCGAAATTTGTTTTAATCTTCGCATTTTAATATATACCCAGCCCCTCTCACAGTCTGTATCATTTTATATTCAAAATCATCATCAATCTTTCTGCGCAGATATCGGATATATACATCGATCACATTTGAATTTCCTCCTGCATCAATATCCCATACATTTTCCGCAATCTGTTCTCTTGTAACCACAATATTTTTATTTCTTACTAAAAATAATAATACTTGAAATTCTTTCGGTGACAGATTGATCAGACTGTTTCCTCTTTTTACTTCATGTGTATTATAATTAACCCTCAGATCCATACAACGGTATACGTTCTCCTGAATTTCCGGTTTTCTCCGTGTCATTACCCTTACTCTTGCCAACAATTCTTTAAATGAAAATGGCTTCACTATGTAATCATCTGCCCCGATATCTAACCCCGTAACAATATCATCCGTATCATCTTTGGCCGTTAAAAAAAGAGCCGGTGTCTCGATTCCGGCTCTTCTAACTTTTTCCAGCACACGAAAGCCATCGATCTCAGGTATCATGACATCTAACAAAACACCATCATAAACCTCATCCGACAGCAGATAATCCAACGCTGTTTTCCCATCATAGCAGGTTTCTACCACATACCCGGCATCCCGCAATGTTTTCGCTATAATATGATTTAAATCCTTTTCATCTTCCACTACCAAAAGACGCATTTTTATTTTTCCCCCGATCTGTTTGAAAAAAATATCCCATGCACAGATAAAACAAAACCCAGCACCAGCTTCCAAATACAAGTTCAAAATCTGTCACAACAGAAATTATCAGTAAAATCATACCGCCTGTAGAAACATACCATTTCGTCGGAATATTTCGGATCAGTTTTACCAGATAGCATACGATCATTACAACATACGGAATAAATGCAAATACGCCGTAACGATACAATACTCCAAGTGCCCCACTGTATATCGCCTGCTTTTCACCAAAACAGGTAAGCGCTCCATCATGTCCCCACGGACTCATTGTCCAGATAAATTGTTTTAAAACTCTTTTTCTGTCCGCATTTGTTGCGAGATCTGACCAGAAAATTGTTGCAACACTGTTTGTTTCCATTCCAAACATTACCCGATCGAGCATAATTATAACACCGATCACAATTACGGCAATCAGCACATCATAAAACAATTCCTTCGGTTTCTCCATATTCTGCCACATAAAGATTACAAACGGAATGATAAACAACAGAACCATTCCCTCTCCCCCAGCTTTCTTATGGATCATAAAATCAGATAATGTGAGACATACCGCAAATGCAAAATAACACTTTGACAATATATCGTCCCATGGGCACAACCTGATTTCTTTTTCAGCATACAACATTCCAATCAATATCAGCAATAAACTTCCGGCAACCAGAAGATTTCTGTGAGCCTCTATTTTCAAATAACTTCCATTTATTTCCGTTATAAAACAGCACCCGAACAAGAAAATCCATAAAATCTGCCGCACCAGCTCTCCGGCGAGCTTCCGATCGACGAGACGATCCATCTC
>OGXH01000378.1_pt1 | contig 30414 bp, 22 predicted proteins | sample 1576241 | NCBI WGS metagenome assembly OGXH01 (sample SAMEA3541529, study PRJEB24748) | human gut metagenome | biome: human gut; feature: human-associated habitat; material: faeces | place: China | collected 2012
GGAGCAGTTTCGGGCGTTATCCGTGACAGCGGTGCAGTTGAGGTACAGGCAGTGGTTTCCGGAAAGTGGACTTAAATGTAGCCGGCAACTTCGGTCTGAGCAATTTCAACTTTATGCCCTATAGTATAAACAACAAACAGAAATTCCTGTCGGGCGATGTGCATTTCGGAGTCAAGTCGACAAGTGAAGACTTGCCTTTTCAGTTTCATGCCGAAACGAACCTGATGTTCTATGAACGCCAGTATGACCTGTCTCAGAAAGATGCACAGGAAGCAATGGTACGGACCAAAGCAGGTGCAGTGGGTTCTATCTCCGAAGAACAATCTGTAGGAGTAGACCTGGCAATGGACAATGTATTTTATAAGAACAATCTTTTTGATGATTATACATCTGTAGAACTCAATCCTTACTACTTGTATCAGAATGATGACTGGAAAATCCGACTCGGTGCCCATGTGGATTTTGCTTTCGGATTTGGTAAGAAGTTCCGAATATCACCGGACGTCACTGCCCAATATATTTTCTCTGACAGTTACATTCTTTATGCCCAGGCCACAGGCGGACGCCGAACCAATGACTTCCGCAGGCTGGAAACCGTTTCGCCTTACGGACAGAGTGAAATACAGCTGGATGCCACTTACGAGCAACTGAATGCCGCACTCGGATTCAAGACCAGTCCTGTAACAGGTCTATGGTTCAACCTCTATGGTGGATACCAGGATTTAAAGAACAACCTTGCCTCTGCCGGAGTTTCAAGCTATATCGTAGATACCGACAACCAATCGTACCTCCAACTGTTCCAAAGAAACATGCATAACATCTATGCAGGTGCCGAGGTCAGCTACAGCTATAAAGACATTCTCTCTTTTTCCGCCTCAGGTGTTTACCGTGACTGGAAAGTTGCAAAGGTAGAAGAGGATAACGGAGATTGGCTACTTGCCTATATGCCTTCTTTCGAAGCAAACATTCATGCAGATATCCGACCGATCTCCTCAGTCCTGATCAGCCTCGGATACCAGCACATCACTCGTGAGAAAATAGAAAACGAGCGGGTAGATCCCGTTGGTAATCTTTACCTTGGTGGTAGCTACGAAGTTTTCAAAGGTATCTCTATTTACGCTCGTGTAAACAATTTATTGAACAAAGACTATCAATATTATTGGGGATATCCTACAGAAGGTATCAATTTCGTGGGTGGTGTGAGTTTCCGTTTTTAACAAGCAACGAGGCAAAAAAAGTCATTTTTACTAAAAAAGAATATATTCTCCACATATTATAAGGTGGAAACAATTGTTTTTTTCTACTTTTGCGGGCAAATTCAGTGGCAGGAGCCACTATAAAACAGAAATTTATGCCAAAAAACCTTGTCATTGTCGAGTCACCGGCAAAAGCAAAAACAATTGAAAAGTTCCTGGGAAAAGATTTTAAAGTTCTTTCCAGCTATGGTCATATACGCGACTTAAAGAAGAAAGAATTCAGCATTGACGTTGAAAAAAACTTTGAACCGGACTATGAAATTCCGGAAGATAAGAAAGCACTGGTTAAGACACTGAAAGCTGAAGCTAAAGATGCTGATACCGTATGGTTGGCTTCCGATGAGGACCGCGAGGGAGAAGCCATCGCCTGGCACTTGTATGAAGTACTAAAACTGGAACCGGAACATACCAAACGTATCGTATTCCATGAAATTACCAAAACCGCTATACTGAAAGCTATCGAGCAACCACGCAATATTGATATCAATCTTGTCAATGCCCAGCAGGCACGCCGCATTCTTGACCGTATTGTAGGTTTTGAACTTTCTCCCGTATTATGGAAAAAAGTGAAACCCGCACTCTCTGCCGGACGTGTACAATCTGTAGCCGTACGGCTCATTGTAGAGCGTGAACGTGAAATACATGCTTTCCAAAGTGAAGCATCTTATAAAGTCACTGCTGTTTTCCTTGTTCCCGACACTGACGGAAAACTCGTTGAGATGAAGGCGGAACTTGCACACCGCCTTAAGACCAAAGCTGAGGCACAGAAGCTCCTGGAAAGCTGCCAATCGGCAATATTTACCATTGAAGATATTACGACACGTCCGGTAAAGAAGAGCCCGGCTGCACCGTTCACTACTTCTACTTTGCAACAGGAAGCCGCACGCAAACTCGGCTTCACTGTAGCACAAACGATGATGGTAGCTCAACGGTTGTATGAATCAGGACGTATTACTTATATGCGTACCGACTCCGTAAACTTATCGGAACTCGCCATCAACGGCAGCAAAGAAGCCATTGCCAATATGATGGGAGACAAATATGTACATCCACGCCACTTCAGCACCAAGACCAAAGGAGCACAAGAAGCGCATGAGGCTATCCGTCCCACATATATGGAGAATGCACAGATAGAAGGTAGTGCACAAGAAAAGAAACTATACGATCTGATCTGGAAACGTACCATTGCTTCTCAAATGGCAGATGCCGAACTGGAAAAGACAACAGCGACCATCAGTATAAGCAATACATCCGAGGCTTTCAGTGCCACGGGAGAAGTTGTGAAATTCGACGGTTTCCTGCGTGTATACAGAGAATCTTATGATGACGATGTGGAACAGGAAGATGAAACTCATCTGCTGCCACCGTTAAAGAAAGGTCAGAAGTTAGAATATCAGAACATTACTGCCACTGAACGCTTTACACAACATCCACCCCGCTATACAGAAGCAAGCTTGGTGCGCAAACTGGAGGAATTAGGGATAGGTCGTCCTTCTACTTATGCGCCTACGATCTCTACCGTTCAACAACGTGAGTACGTAGAAAAAGGAGATAAAACAGGTGAGGAACGTTCATACAATGTAATTACTCTGAAGAAAGACAAAATCACAGATGCCACCCGTACTGAGATCACCGGAGCAGAAAAAGCAAAACTGCTACCTACAGATACAGGTACAGTAGTGACTGACTTCCTGACACAGTACTTCCCCAGCATCATGGATTACAACTTCACAGCCAGTGTAGAAAAGCAATTTGATGAGATTGCCGAGGGAGATACAAAATGGACGACTATCATGAAGACGTTCTATAAAACCTTCCATCCATCCGTGGAAAGTACTCTCGCTGCCAAAAATGCACACAAGACTGGAGAACGCATATTGGGAGATGATCCTGTTAGCGGCAAGCCTGTAAGCGTCAAAATCGGACGTTTTGGCCCTGTAGTACAAATTGGAAGTGCTGAAGATGAAGAAAAACCCCGCTTCTCTCCTTTAAAGAAAGGTCAATCCATCGAAACAATCACTTTAGAGGAAGCAATGGAGCTGTTTAAGTTACCTCGTACCCTTGGTGAGCATGAAGGCAAAACGGTTACTGTCAATGCCGGACGTTTCGGGCCGTACATTTATTACAGCGGAACTTATACTTCCCTTCCCAAAGGCGTAGATCCGATGGAAATAGAATTGGAAGAGGCTTTGGAATTAATAAAAGAAAAAGCGGAAGCAGAAGCAAAGAAGCACCTCAAGAAGTTCGACGAAGAACCTGAGTTGGAAATCATGAACGGAAGATATGGCCCTTACATTGCTTATAAAGGCAGTAATTACAAAATCCCAAAGGATATCGTTCCGGAAGATTTAAACTTGGACGCCTGCATGGAAATCATCAAATTGCAGAGCGAGAAAGCTGCATCAGCTCCAGCTAAACCGAAACGAGGAAAATATACCAAGAAGAAAGCATAAAAGGATTATAAAGCAATCAGCCCCGGAATGACCAATACATTCCGGGGCTGATTATTTTTATAGATAGTTGTTTTTACATTCTATCCGGCACTTCAATACCCAGCAAGCCCATGCTGATGCGAACTACCTTCGCTACGTTTTCCGACAAAGCGAGACGGAAAACTTTCACAGCCTCATTCTCTTCACGCAGAATACTAAAATCATGATAGAACTGATTGTATTCTTTCACCAGGTCATAAGTATAGTTGGCAATAATAGAGGGACTGTAATCCGTACCTGCCTGCTTCACTACAGCAGCAAAGTCGGCTACCATCTGAATAAGGCCTTCTTCTTTCTCACTCAACTCAATACCAACAGGAATTTCAGCCGGAATTACAATACCGGCTTCAGCAGCCTTACGCATTACAGATTGAATACGCGCATACGTATATTGAATGAACGGACCTGTATTTCCATTAAAGTCAATTGACTCTTTCGGATTGAACGTCATATTCTTACGGGCATCTACCTTGAGGATGAAATATTTCAAGGCACCCAAACCAACAATACGAGCGATATTGTCAGCTTCTTCCTGAGACAAGCCATCCAGCTTGCCCAATTCATTAGAAGTTTCTTTGGCTGTACTAATCATTTCTTCCATCAAATCATCAGCATCTACCACTGTGCCTTCGCGGCTTTTCATCTTACCTTCGGGCAATTCTACCATACCATAAGAGAAATGTACGAGACTCTTTCCCCACTCAAATCCAAGCTTGTCAAGCAGAATGGAAAGCACCTGGAAATGATAGTTCTGTTCGTTGCCTACTACATAAATCATCTTGTCAATAGGATAATCAGCAAAACGTAATTTAGCTGTACCTATATCCTGAGTCATATAAACAGAAGTCCCATCAGCACGTAGTAACAACTTATGATCCAAACCTTCAGCAGTAAGGTCAGCCCATACGGAACCATCTTCTTTTTTATAGAAGAACCCCTTTTCAAGACCTTCCATCACCTTCTCTTTCCCTTCAAGATAGGTATTTGACTCGTAATATATTTTGTCAAAACTTACACCCATTTTACGGTAAGTTTCATCAAAACCTTCATACACCCAGTTATTCATTTTAGCCCAAAGCGCACGCACTTCCGGATCATTAGCTTCCCACTTCACCAGCATTTCGCGGGCTTCATTCATTAGAGGGGAAGCAGCTTCAGCCTTTGCTTTAGCTTCTTCTTCCGTCGCACCTTCAGACTGAAATTTAGCCATCAATTCCTTCACTTCAGCTTTATAGTGCTTATCAAAAGCTACGTAATAATCGCCTACCAAGTGGTCCCCCTTCTTTCCGGATGATTCGGGTGTTTCACCGTTACCATATTTGGACCAGGCCAGCATGGACTTACAAATATGAATACCACGATCGTTGACAATATTTGTTTTTACCACTTTATTGCCATTTGCCATCACAATGTTGGCTAAAGCATTGCCCAGAAGATTATTACGTACATGTCCCAAGTGAAGTGGTTTGTTGGTATTGGGTGAAGAGTATTCGATCATCACCAACGGAGAATTATCCGTGGCAGCAACAATACCGTATTGCTTATCAACATGAATGTCATTCAACAATTCAATCCAGGCGGAAGAAGCGATAGTCAGGTTCAGGAAACCTTTGATCACATTGAATGCAGCTATCGAAGGCTCGTTAGCTTTCAGGTATTCGCCAATCTCCTGTGCTGTCTGCTCCGGTCCTTTCTTCGACATGCGCAGGAAAGGAAAAACTACCAGCGTGAGGTGTCCCTCAAATTCTTTCTTGGTTTTTTGCAGTTGCACCTGTGCGGCAGGCACGTCCTGTCCATACAGCGCTTTCAGTCCGTTGATGACGGACGCTACCAGTTTATCTTCTATATTCATGATTTAAAAGTATTTTCCGGGTGCAAAGATACTATATTTTGGCGAATTACGCGTTGCATCTGTACGGATAATAAAAAAGGAGACACCTCATAGCGCCTCCTTTTCTATTTTTCATTCATAGCCTTCCTTTATTCGATGGCCAAAGTCAACTCCATACCAGGTTTAAACTTAGCAACTCTCTTTGCAGGAATCGTAATGCTCTGTTTGGTAGAAGGATTAATGCCCAGACGTGCTGCTCTCTCTGCTACAACGAACGTACCGAAGCCAACCAATGATACTTTGTCACCAGCCTTTAGGGCTTTCGTGATTGCTGCCATGAAAGCATCTAATGCTTTCTTAGAATCCGTTTTTGTCAAACCGGACTCTGCCGCCATAGCGTTGATAAGTTCTGACTTATTCATAATACTAAAATTAAATAATTAATATGTTACACAAAAGATATCCGCATTAGTCATTCACAAACCTCTACAAAAATAGAGCAATATTTCTGAATATCAAATAAAAACATTAAAAAAAGATTGGATTTTGGCGAAAAATAAAGAATAGAAAGGCCTTTTTCTGTTATAGAACAGAATTTATTCGTATTTTTGCGACTCATTGAACGAAATAACAGATTATGAATGCTATACCAACAGTTACTAAGAACCTATTAATCATTAATGTACTGGTCTTTCTTGCGACCATTGTTGCTCAAAGTTACGGCCTGGATTTAGCCCGTTATCTGGGACTTCACTTTTTTCTTGCCGATAATTTTAATATAGCACAGCTCATCACATACATGTTCATGCATGGAGGTTTCACACATCTTTTCTTTAACATGTTTGCCGTGTGGATGTTTGGTCGCATACTCGAACAAGTATGGGGACCCAAACGTTTTTTATCTTACTATATGATATGTGGTATAGGTGCAGGCTTAATCAGCATGCTGGTAACCTACATACGCATTCAGGCTGCAAAGACCGGAATGAGTCCGGAAATGATTAACACCGTATATCAGGAAGGCGCTCAAATCATACGGGATAATATGAATTACACCTATCCGCCCATGGCAAATCTGAATGCTCTCTTAAACGGAGTTACCGTAGGAGCTTCAGGAGCCGTATATGCCATTTTGCTGGGCTTCGGAATGCTGTTCCCCAACCAGCCGCTATTCATATTTCCGTTGCCGTTTCCGATAAAAGCCAAATACTTTGTTATCGGATATGCACTGATTGAACTGTACGCTGGTTTTGCCAACAATCCTAACGACAATGTAGCGCACTTCGCACACTTGGGTGGTATGATATTCGGTTTTATACTGATAATGTACTGGAGAAAAAAAGATAGAGGAAATGGGTACTATTATAACTGACCTTAAAGAAGCTTTTCGCAGAGGGAATATTTATATCCAGCTGATTTATATCAACGTAGCTGTTTTTGTAGTCACTACGCTGACAGAGGTAATTCTGCAATTATTCAATCGCAGCCTCGGCGGTGTGTTTGAATGGCTGGAATTGCCAGCTTCACTCACACAGTTCATCATACAGCCATGGTCACTGTTCACATATATGTTTATGCATGCAGGATTTTTACATATCCTGTTCAACATGTTGTGGCTATACTGGTTCGGAGCATTATTCCTAATGTTCTTCTCGGCCAAACATCTGCGCGGGGCGTATATCTTAGGAGGTATTTGCGGTGGATTATTGTACATGGCAGCCTTTAATATCTTCCCGTATTTCCGCCCGATGGTCGATTATTCATTCATGTTGGGGGCATCCGCTTCCGTGCTTGCCATCGTAGCTGCTACAGCGTACCGCGAACCTAACTACCCCATCCGGCTGTTCCTCTTTGGTACGATACGGTTGAAATATCTGGCACTGATTGTCATCGGTACGGATTTACTGTTCATTACATCCAGCAATGCGGGCGGACATATTGCCCACTTGGGTGGTGCATTGGCCGGACTCTGGTTTGCTGCCGGACTCAGTAAAGGAAAAGATATCACTGCCTGGATTAACAAAATTCTAGATGCTATCGTTTCACTGTTCAGCTTCAAGCCCCGCAAACCGAAGATGAAAGTTCACTATGGTAACAGCCGTCAGAAAGACTATGACTACAACGCCCGCAAGAAATCTCAATCCGAAGAAATAGACCGTATCCTCGATAAACTGAAAAAATCAGGATATGAAAGCCTGACCACAGAAGAAAAGAAAAGTCTTTTCGATGCGAGCAAACGATAGTACAGAAAATGGGAATAAAGCATATTGGTAAATTCGTAGCCTATCTGATTTTAGCGGTTAATATTTTCTTTATAAGCTTGCTGCTTCTCACCGCTTACAGCCCGCACATCAAGCCGGTTGCTCACCCCGTAGAGTCCTGCTTCGGGCTGACATTTCCTATTTTCCTGGTGATAAACATCTGCTTTTTCATCTTTTGGCTTATTATCCAAAAGTATAAGTTTGCACTTTTTCCACTGGTAGCATTTCTTTTATGCTATTCACAAATACGGACTTATTTCCCGCTCAATTTCCACACAAGCAAATTACCCGAAAACAGTTTCAAGGTTTTGTCATATAACATCATGGGCTTCGACGGAGCCGTCAAAAAAGATGGCGAGAATCTCATTCTGAATTATCTGAAGAACAGCGGAGCAGATATCTTATGCCTGCAAGAATACCAAACGATAGAATCTCCCCGTTATCTCAGCCAGAAAGATGTGGAAAAGGCTTTAAAAGATTATCCCTATCATAACATCCAGATAGTGGGAAGAGGAAGTGGAAAAGGCCACACCAACCGGATAGCCTGCTACTCTAAATTCCCTATTCTTTCATCCCGTACACTGGACTATGCCAGTGAATACAATGGTTCAGTGGTCTATGAACTGAAAATGGGAGAAGATACCGTAATGCTCATCAACAATCATCTGGAATCTAACAAGCTGACTAAAGAAGACAAAGTAGTCTACGAAAGCATGCTCAAATCTCCTGAAACGGAAAAAGTTAAAAGCGGTGCACGCCTGCTCATCCGCAAGCTGGCAGAAGCATCCGCCATTCGTGCCCCACAAGCAGACAGTATCGCTCAGGAAATCGCAGCGTCACGATACCCTTATATCATTGTCTGCGGCGACTTTAACGATACTCCCATTTCCTATGCACACCGGGTCATTGAAAAAGGATTAAATGATGCTTTTACCAAGTCCGGCCGCGGGCTGGGTATCTCTTATAATCAAAATAAATTCTATTTCCGGATAGACAATATCCTGGCAAGCAAAAACCTTAAACCTTATAACTGTACGGTGGACCGTTCTATAAAAGAATCCGACCATTATCCAATCTGGTGTTATCTGAAGAAAAAAGATTGAAAACGAATCAATAATTAATACTTTATACCTAATACTTAAAACTTATGTTTAAGAAGTGTATTTTTATTTTAGCTACAAGTTGTATGATGTACTCCTGTACCACACAGACGGAAACTAATCCGTTCCTGACTGAGTTCCAAACCGAACATGGCGTACCGCCTTTCGATAAAATCAAACTGGAACATTATGAACCTGCCTTTCTGAAAGGCATTGAAGAGCAAAATGCAAATATCGATGCAATAGTGAACAACTCCGAAGCGCCAACCTTTGAAAATGTAATTGTGGCTCTTGACAATAGTTCCCCGATACTGGACCGGGTTAGCGCCATCTTTTATAACATGACGGAAGCAGAAACAACAGATGATCTGAAAGAATTATCTATTAAACTCGCCCCGACATTGTCCGAACACAGTGATAATATCTCACTGAATCAGGATCTTTTCAAGAAGGTTGATGCTGTATACCAACAGAAAGATGCATTGGGACTGACTACCGAACAACAACGCCTGCTGGAAGAAACCTACAAAGGTTTTGTCCGTTCCGGTGCAAACTTATCCCCTGAGAAACAGGCACGCTTGCGCGAAGTCAACAAAGAACTGTCTACATTAGGTATCAAATTCAGTGATAACGTGCTGAATGAGAACAACGCTTTCAAACTTTATATAGACAAGGAAGAAGATCTAGCCGGACTGCCCGACTGGTTCCGTCAAAGCGCCGCTGAAAAAGCAAAAGAAGACGGACAAGAAGGCAAATGGCTGTTCACATTGGGTAATGCCAGTCGTCTTCCATTCCTGCAATACTCTGAAAATCGTCCGTTACGCGAACAAATGTACAAGGCCTACATCAACCGCGGCAACAACAATGACAAGAACGACAACAAGAAGAATATTACAGACATCGTAAAACTGCGTCTGGAAAAAGCGCAATTACTGGGCTTCGACTGTTATTCCAATTTTGTTTTGGATAATACGATGGCTAAAAATTCCACAGCCGTTATGGACTTCTTAAACAACCTGTGGAGCTATTCATTGCCAAAAGCAAAAGCCGAAGCTGTTGAATTGCAGAAAATAATGGATAAAGAAGGCAAAGGTGAAAAACTGGAAGCGTGGGACTGGTGGTTCTATACAGAAAAACTCCGCAAAGAGAAATACAATCTGGAAGAAGACGAAATCAAACCTTACTTTAAGTTAGAAAATGTACGCGAAGGCGCTTTCGCTGTAGCTAATAAGCTTTATGGCATCACTTTAACAAAATTGGAAGGTATCCCCGTATACCACCCCGATGTAGAAGTATTCGAAGTGAAAGATGCAGATGGCTCACACTTGGGTGTTTTCTACGTAGATTATTTCCCCCGTCCGGGTAAGAGCGGCGGTGCATGGATGAGCAACTATCGCGAACAACAAGGTGCCATCCGCCCGTTGGTATGCAATGTATGCAGCTTCACACAGCCCGTAGGCGATATGCCTTCATTGCTGACTATTGACGAAGTGGAAACACTGTTCCATGAATTTGGCCATGCCCTGCACGGATTGCTGACAAAATGCAACTATAAAGGTATTTCCGGCACAAACGTAGCACGCGACTTCGTTGAGTTACCTTCGCAAATCAATGAGCATTGGGCTACCGAACCTGAAGTATTGAAAATGTATGCCAAACATTATCAAACCGGTGAAACTATCCCCGACAGCCTTATTGAAAAGATTCTGAATCAGAAAACCTTCAACCAAGGTTTCATGACCACCGAATTACTGGCTGCTGCCATTCTGGATATGAATCTGCACAACCTGACAAATACCCAGAACCTGGACGTATTGGCATATGAGAAAGAGGCCATGGACAAACTGAGGCTTATTCCGGAGATAGCTCCACGCTATCGTACCACCTACTTCAACCATATCATTGGCGGTTATGCTGCCGGCTATTACAGCTATTTGTGGGCAAATGTATTGGACAACGATGCTTTCGAAGCTTTCAAGGAACACGGCATCTTTGACAAAAAGACAGCCGACCTCTTCCGGAATAACGTTTTGGAAAAGGGCAACAGCGAAGATCCGATGACTCTTTACAAGAACTTCCGCGGAACGGAGCCACAACTGGAACCGATGTTAAAAAATCGCGGAATGAAGTAAAAACATTCCTATACGGAGGGAGTTAATTCTTTATCATGTGCAAATATTTGAGTTCCTTTTACTTCCGAATGTGAAAAAAAAACTATATTTGCAGCCTTGTACGCAACAGAAATTAATTAAAAAAGTAATCATAATAAACTAAAAGTAACATGCAAAACAAAGGATTTGTAAAGGTTTTTGCGGTATTGCTCACACTGGTGTGTGTGTTCTATCTCTCCTTTTCTTTTGTGACTCGCCATTATACCAATAAGGCTAAAGAGTTTGCAAAAGGCGATGTGAAAGTAGAGCAGGACTACCTGGATTCTCTGGCTAATGAGAAAGTATTCTTCGGCAATTGGACACTGAAACAGTGCCGAGAGATGGAAATCAGTTTAGGTTTGGACTTAAAGGGTGGTATGAACGTCATCCTCGAAGTTTCCGTTCCCGATGTAATCAAAGCATTGGCGGACAACAAACCCGACGAAGCATTCAATCAAGCATTGGCAAATGCTGCCAAACAGGCTATTAGCAGCCAGGACGACGTCATTACGTTGTTTGTGAGAGAGTATCACAAAATTGCTCCGGACGCACGTCTTTCCGAGCTTTTCGCCACTCAACAGTTAAAAGACAAAGTTAATCAAAAGACCTCCGATGCGGAAGTAGAAAAAGTACTGCGCACGGAAGTAAAAGCCGCCGTTGACGCGCGTCACCTGTACGGGAGCGGACTGCGCCTTGCCGTCCACAACCTTGTAGACGAACACCTTATCCTGCAGTTCGTAGGTGGCCGCCTGCGGAATAACGATGCAGTCCTCTTTCTTTAGGGGAACAATGACATTACCCGAACCGCCGCTCGTAAGCAATCCATCCTTATTGGGAAAGACGGCGCGCAGGCTTACCGTACCCGTGGAAGTGTCGATTACACCGCTTATCGTTTCTATCTTTCCTTCCTGAGGATAGGTGGAACGGTCGTTCAGTTGTAGACTGACGGCAGGCATCTCCGCCAAAGCCTTGTCTTTGGAACCGTACCGGCGGGTAAGTTCCAGCATCTGGTTCTCCGTCATGGAGAAGTAAACGTACATATCGGAATTGTCCGAAACGGTTGTTAGCGGCTTCGGCATACCGGAGCTGACCAGCGTTCCCACCCGATAGGGCAATGTGCCGACCACTCCGTCGGCAGGACTTTTCACCTCTGTATACGAAAGGTTGTTGGCGGCGTTTATCCGCTGGGCTTCCGCCTGCGCTAACTGCGCTTTGGCACTCAGCAAACTGTTATGGGATGTCTTCAAATCGAACTCGGAAACAACCTTCTGGGCATAGAGTTCCCGCTTGCTGTCGTATGTCAGTTGGGAAGTCGCCACACCGGCCTTTGCCGCCTCCACATTAGCCTCGGCAGTACGCAGAGCCGCTATATACGGCACTTGGTCGATGATAAACAATATCTGTCCCTTGCGCACAGCCTGCCCTTCTTCCACACAAAGCCGGGTGAGCGTTCCCGACACCTGCGGGTAAATGTCGATGTCCTGTCGTCCGCGGATAGCCGCCGAATAAGTTGTTTGCAATTCTTTATCGGATGTAGTGATATCCATCACCTGATATTCCGACCGGGTTTGTACGGCAGGAGCGTTGCCGCAGGCTGCCAATGTTGCACTGCAGATGACGGTTATCATCTGTTTCATCATACTCTTTTTTGTTGTCATACTCTTTTTATCTTAAAAGTGATTTACTGATAACTTTGAAAGTCGGGGGCAAAGGTATGCCGTTTCTGAACAAAAACTCAGTTCATAGGACGTACGCGATTGTTCAAATTCGGAACAGGCTATTTAATAAACCAAAAAGAACCGGTACATTTGCCGACGTAAATCAACGACTATCAGAAAAGATGAATCCACTATTGACAACCCAAGCAGAACCGTTCAGAGCCGGAACGGACAATCTGGATTTTTTTTACAAACGTCTCATCAAATTGCCCAATGGAGCGCTTATGTTTTGTATCAGCGGAGAGGCGGATATCACGATTGATTTGGAACGCTACCACATCGTTCCCAATACAAACATAATGATATTACCCAACTCCATCTTCTCCCTCACATCGGCGAGTAAGGACTTCCGGATACACTATTTCGCCTATTCGGACGAGATGTTCAAGGCTGCCTGCTTCCGCCTCGACCCGCCGTTTATCCACTTTCTGAAGGAGAATGCCTGCTATACTCATACGGAAAAAGAAGCCTTGCGTTCCATAACGGGGCTTATTGAAGCCAGTAATGCAATTTACAAAGATTCCGCCAACCGTTTTCAACAAACCATCGCCCAAAACCTGCTCCAGATATTCTTTTTGGATACGTACGACAAGGTGCAACGGCTCTTTACACAGGAACAGATAGAGGGAAGCAACCGGAAAGATGAATTGTTCAAAAAGTTCATTAATCTGGTACATACGCATTGCGTCACCCAGAGGGACGTCACGTTTTATGCCGAACAACTCTGCATATCTACCCGGTATCTCTCCGCCATCACCAAAGAAATGGGAAAGACAACCGCCAAAGAAATCATAGACGACTTTCTTATACTGGAACTCAAAGTGGCTTTGCAGTCCACCGGACTGTCGCTGAAAGAGATAGCCGAAAAATATCGTTTCCCCGACCAGTCATTCTTCGGGCGATTCTTCAAGAAACATACAGGCATGTCGCCCAAGGCGTTCCGGGCCAAAAAGGCATGATGAAGAAAAGCGTGGCTGAGTTCCGTCCATAAGTGTTTTTTCCATATATTTGTGGGAAACTTATTAAAAACCAATCAAATCTATGATGACAAAACTTAACCACGTACTCCTTGCAGGCGTCGTAGCCCTGGCATGCACTTCGTGCCGGGCGGAGAAAGAAGCCGATTACCAAGTAATTCCTCTCCCCCAAGAGGTGCGCGCACCATGGCGGCAACGGTCTTGAAACCGGTCATATATTTGCCGGCACCCTCGGAAACGCCCAGGATAACCGGGCTCTGCATGGCCTGAGCCTGAAGCAGAATGCTCCGGGTCCATTCCAGGTTATTGATATTGAACTGGCCAACACCATAGTGGCCGTCACGAGCTTTGAGGAGCATATTGGTTGCATTTACGAGCATAACAGGTACCTCCTATAAATTCAGTTCAAGCAGCTGGAGGGCCTGACCCTGCCAGCTATTTTATTATAGACCGACTTTGATAAAAAATCAACAATAATCACAGATTTTTACCCAAGAATGAGTAAAAAGTCCAGAAAATGGGATGATTGCACAGTGTTAGACGTGTGATTTTGGGTAAGAATTATGAAAGAATAGCAGAATGACCAGCACCCAATGTGCCAATTTGGTCGGAATGTGCAGAATGGACAGAGAGGCGGACACAGGAAAACGGGAAATACAATTTGAATATAAAATTAAATAAAATACAATAAGTTGATTTGCGCGAGGCCATGAGAGAGGTGCATTTATAAAAGGGTGGTAGGATGAGGGGACGGAACGGTCAAGACCGTTCCCTACAGACAGGGAAAAGGAAAATACGGAAAGGGAAGGTTGATGTGGACATAGCACAGCAGGACCCAAGGCAAAACAAAATCGGCCCCTGCCTTGGTGCGGCAGGGGCCGATAAATTCAGTGATTCAAATAACTCAAAAATGCGGAAAAGAAAGCTTTACCGGTCGATGGGGGCAGTCTTGGCTTTCAGCCAGGTCTTTTCCTCCTCGGTCAGGCGGGGGCTGAGCATCTCGTATACATGGGCATGGTAGGCGTTCAGCCAGTTGATCTGGTCACGGGTCAGTTCGTCCACAATGACCGGCTCGGTGGAGATGGGCACCAGGGTCAGCGGCTCAAATTTCAGCCAGTGACCATATTGGTTGGTGCCGGCATCCACGCATTCCAGCTCGTTCTCAATGCGGATGCCGACTTCATCGGTCTCATAAACGCCCGGCTCATCGGTGATGGTCATGCCCTCTTTGAAGACAATGGGGTTCTGGGGGCGCAGGCTCTGGGGGCCTTCGTGCACCGAGGAGATGTAGCCAACGCCGTGGCCGGTGCCGCAGCGGTAGTTGATTTTGTGTGCCCACAGCGGGCCGCGGGCAAAGCTGTCCAGTGCAAAGCCGGTGCAGTAATCCAAGAATACCGCGCGGGCAATGTCAATGTGGCTCTGCAGGGTCCAGGTGTAGTATTTGCGCTCGTTCTCGGTCAGGGGGCCGACGGGATAGGTGCGGGTGATATCGGTGGTGCCGCAGTCATACTGGCCGCCGTTATCCACCAGCAGGAAGCCGCGCGGCTCAATCACGCTGTCCACTTCGCCCTCGGCATGGTAGTGCATCATGGCGGCGTTGGGGCCGTAAGCGGCAATGGTATCAAAGCTGTCCTCAAAATAGCCGGGCATTTCGGCACGGCGCTTTTGCAGCATCTTTTCAATGTCAGTCTCATGCAGGATTTTGCCCTCGGCGATGGTCTTTTCCAAGTCCATCTGGAAACGCACCATGGCAACGCCGTCACGCACATGGCATTCGCGGATGTTGGCAAGCTCGACCGGGTTTTTGACACCTTTCAGTGCAAAGATCGGGTCGGCACCGGTAACGGTCTTGTGCTCGTTCAGGGCACAGTACAGGTCATAGTTGGTGGCTTTCTCGTCTACGAGGAACACTTCCTCTGCGGGCAGAGCGTGTACGGTATCGATCAGCTCCGGGTAGTCGCGCAGGGAAACGCCGTTATCGGCCAGCGTTTTTGCGTCGGCATCATTCAGGCGGCCGGGGGCGATAAACAGGGTGCAGCTGTCCATCGTGACAAGGGCATAAGCAACGGCCAGCGGGGTACAGGGCAGGTCGCGTGCGCGCATGTTGGTCAGCCAGCCTACACAGTCCAGACCAGTCACAGCCAGGGCGGTGGCACCGGCTTTTTTCAGCTCGTCACGCACCATGGCAATGCGCTGGGCGGCGGTGGCGCCGGTCTGCTCAACAGTCAGCAGCTCGCAGGGGGTGTTGGGCAGGCTGGGGCGGGTGGTCAGGCTCTCCCACAGGGGGGAGACGATATCCTTGCTTTCCAGCTTGGCGCCGCTCTTGGCCAGAGCGGCGGCATAGCCGTTGGCAATGGTGGCAGGCACGCAGCTGCCATCCAGCAGCAGGGTCTGGCCGGCGGCAAAATGGGCGGTCAGGTACTCTTCCACGGTGGGCACCCCGGCAGAACCGGCGTGCATGCACTCAATTTCGGTACCGGCCAGCTGACGGTCACCCTGAACATAAAAGCGGCCATCGCACCACAGGGCGCTGCCGGTCAGGGTGACAACGAGGGTGGAGTTCTCGCCGGTAAAGCCGGAGAAAAACGGCAGGCTGTTATAATAAGCGGGCAGATATTCACTGGAGTGGGGGTCGCTGGTCATCAGCAAAACACCGTGGGCACCGGCTGCCTTGGCAGCGGCGCGCAGAGCGGCGATTTTTTCATTGGTCGTCAAAATAGTCCTCTCCTTATATGCAGAATGTTGAACAAGTCCATTCTAACATGTTTTCATAAAAGGTCAATACGGGGTGCGGTTCAGCACAGTGCCCAGCAGCGGCAGGCCGCAGCCCTGCAGAAGGTGAGCCGCCTGGCGCAGCTCCTGGTGGGTAACGCCGCCGCTTTGCACCACAAGCAGGGCACCGTCACATACCTTGGCAAGGCTGAGAGCGTCACTGCATTCGCTCAGGGCTGGAGCATCTACCAAAAGATAAGCAAACTTTGGTGCACAGCTTTCCACCATGCGGGCAAAACGGGGGTGTTCCAGCAGCAGGGCCGGGCGGCTGGTGGTGCCGGAGGCCGGAACCAGGCAGGTGCCGCGGATCTCGGTATGGTAGAGAACTTCCTCCAGAGGAACGCTGCCGGAAAGATAGTGTGCCAGACCCGGCACTTTGTGTTCACCGGTCAGCCCGCACTGGCGGCAGATGCCGGAATGGCGCAGGTCACCGTCAACCAGCAGGCAGCGCTGGCCCAGCCCGGCAAGCAGCTGCCAGAACTGCAAAGCCAGAGTAGTTTTACCTTCCTGCGGGGTAGTGCTGGTGAGCAGAATGATTTTGGCGTCTGGGGCTGTCTGTTCCAGACGCAGGCGCAGCAGATTCAGGGATTCAACCGTCCGGGGTGCCAGCTCCGGTAGGTGGTTCAAAGCAAGTTCTTTCATGGGCGGCCGCCTTTCCGGGTATGGAGGCGGCGGGGCGTGGCATCCGGGATGCAGGCCAGCGGCGAAGAGCCAAGGCAACGGGTCAGATCGTCCGCCGTATAAATGTGGTCATCCCGCAGGTAATGCAGGCAGAGGAAAGCAAAGCAGAGCAAAAAGCCGATGCCAGCACCAAACGCTGCGTGGAACACAGCCCCCGGCCCGGAAAAGCGCTGCGGCGGGGCTGCCTGCTCCACCAGGCGGGGTGGGGTGGTGCCCATGCGGGCAGAGAGATCATCCAACGCAAGGGCAGCCAGTGCGTTGGCAATATCTGCTGCGCGCTGTGGGGAGGAATCGGCCGCAACAATGCGCAGAATATGGGTATCTGCCGGGTGCAGAATGGTAATCTGGTCTTTTAAGTGGGCAGTATCCGTGGAAAGGCCAAGGGTGGAAATAACGGATTCCAGCATGGTGCGGCTGGTCAAAAGCTCCTGATAATCAGCTGTTAATTGCAGTTCCGCATAGCCGGAGGTCAGCCCTTCCTGTGTGGCGGCAACATACAGCTGGGCTTCGGCCTGGTAGCTGCGCGGGGCAAGGCGTGCGGCAGCAAAGGCCAGAATACTTCCCAGCAGGGTACAAACCAGTACCGCGGCGAAATGGGCGGGCAGCAGGCGGAACAGTTCCACGGGGGTCACTTCGCGCCCGGCGGCGCGGGATGCAGGGGCAGCGGGCAAGGTGCTCACCTCCAAAACAGGGCGTGAACAAGGCAAAATTCCGGTAAAAACAGCATACATCAAGTGTAACACGCGCCCGGCGCAAAATTCAATAGAAAAAACGGTTTTTCAGGCGATACTGGGCGGTTTTTCGGGCAAACTGCTGAAAGGTGAGAGGATTTTGCAGCAAACGGGGGAAACGCCGCGGCAAAAAGGCGCTGACAGGGCAAGAAGTTTTCAAAAATTTCAAATTTTGGCAGGCCCAAATGGGCGAAAAGCTCTTGACGGGTTTGATATAATAAGGTTAGCAGTAAGAAAACAAGATTGCTAACAACACAGACAAACTTTAAGATAGAAGGGAATATTACCATGGCAGAACAGGTAACTAAAATTGATATTTTCTCCGGCTTTTTGGGTGCAGGCAAAACGACCCTGATCAAAAAGCTCATCAAGGAAGCGTTCCAGGGTGAAAAGATTGTGCTGATCGAAAACGAATTCGGCGAGATCGGCATTGACGGCGGCTTTATGCGTGAGGCTGGCATTCAGGTCAACGAGCTGAACTCCGGCTGCATCTGCTGCTCCCTGGTGGGCGACTTCCGCGAGGCACTGAAAAAGGTCGTGGAGACTTATCATCCTGACCGCATCCTGATCGAGCCTTCCGGCGTTGGCAAGCTGAGTGATGTGACCCGCGCTGTTGAGGGTGTGGGCGAGACCCTGCCGGTCAGCCTGAACAGCTTTGTGACTGTGGCCGATGTGAACAAGGTCAAAATGTATATGAAGAACTTTGGCGAGTTCTATGATGACCAGATCAGCCACGCATCCTGCATCATCCTGAGCCGCACCGGCAGCGCAGACGAGAAGAAGGTTGCCGCAGCCGTTGCCTTGATCCAGGAAAAGAACCCCACCGCCACCATTGTGACCACCGATTGGAACGAACTGACCGGTGCACAGATCGTTTCCGTTATGGATGGTAAGCGCGACCTGGTTGCCGAGCTTCTGAGCGAAGCACAGGCTTCCAATGCTGCCCATGCGGACGAGGATGAGGAAGAGCATCATCACCACCACCATGACCATGATGAGGACGGCCACGAGTGCTGCCACCATCACCACGACCATGATGATGATGACGACGATGATGAGGATGAGCACGAGCATCACCACCATCATGACGAGGATGATGACCACGGCCACGAATGCTGCCATCACCACCACGACCATGATGACGACGATGATCAGGACGAGCATGAGCACCACCATGACGGCGAGTGCTGCTGCGGCCATCATCACCATCATCATGACCACGATGCAGACGAAGTGTTCACCAGCTGGGGCCACGAGACTGCCCACAAGTACAGCCATGACGAGCTGGAGAGCATCCTGACCACGCTGGATTCCGGCGAGTACGGCGCTGTGCTGCGTGCCAAGGGCATTGTGGACGGCGGCGACACCTGGTACGAGTTCGACATGGTGCCCGGTGAGCATGAGATCCGCACCTGCGGCCCCGATGTTACCGGCAAGGTGTGCGTGATTGGTTCCCAGCTGAAGGAACATGAGGTGGAAGAGCTGTTCCACGCCTGATTTGTAAAGGAGTAAAACATGGCGCAGAAAGAGATTCCCTGTTACCTCTTTGTGGGTATGCTGGAAAGCGGCAAAACCAAATTTATTCAGGAAACAATGGAGGATCCGCAGTTTGATTCCGGCGACAAAACGCTGCTGTTGATCTGTGAGGAAGGCGAAGAGGAATATGATTCCGAGCGATTTGCCTTTGGCGGCGTGACCGTTGCCACCATTGAGGACAAAGCGGAACTGAACCGCGAACACCTGCAGCAGCTGGCTGAAAAGTCTGACTGTGGGCGTGTGATCATTGAATACAACGGCATGTGGCTGGTGCAGGAGCTGTACGATGCCCTGCCGGATAACTGGCTGATTTACCAGTGCCTGGCCACCGCAGACGGCACTACCATCAAGACCTATGCCAACGACAATGCCATGCGCAGCCTGCTGCTGGACAAGCTGCGCGGCAGCGAGCTGCTGGTGGTGAACCGTGCCGAGGCGGTAAACGATGACGAAAGCCACCAGCTGATCCACAAGCTGGTGCGCCAGGCCAGCCGCCGCTGCGATATCGCCTATGAGTTCAAGGATGGCAGCGTTGCCTATGACGATATCCCGGACCCGCTGCCGTTCGATGTAAACGCCCCGGTGATCGAGATTCCCGAAGAGTTCTTTGGCGTGTGGTATATGGACTGCATGGATGAGATGCAGAAGTACGACGGCAAAACGGTGAAATTCCTGGCTCAGGTGTGCCAGACCAACCGCGCCGGCAAGGACAGCTTTGTGCCCGGCCGCTTTGCCATGACCTGCTGTGTGCAGGATATCCAGTTTGTGGGCTTCCCCTGCAAGTACGCGGAGTACAAGAACCTGAAGCAGCGTGATTGGATCACGGTAACGGCAAAGGTGAACCTGAAATACCACCCGATTTACAAGGGCCAGACCCCGGATTCTGTCGGCCCGGTGCTGACGGCCATCAACGTGGAGCCTGCCGCGGCCCCGCGTGATGATGTGGTGACCTTCAGTTGAGCGGGGAACGCCGCAGGGCAATCGAAGCCCGCGTGGCAGCCGCAGCCGCCCGGCTGGAAAAAGAGGGCCGCTACACGGCAACCCGGCGGTGCATCCAGCACGGCAAGGTCAGCGTGTATGCCCACTGCGTCAGCGTGGCGGATACCGCCTGCGTCTTGGCGGAAACGCTGCACCTGCGCGTAAACGAGCGGGCGCTGATCCGCGGTGCATTGCTGCATGATTACTTTTTGTATGACTGGCACGATAAAGCCAACGGCCACCACTGGCACGGTTTTACCCACCCAGGCACAGCCCTGCACAACGCAAGCGAGGATTGGAAGCTGACCCCGGTGGAGCGGGAGATCATCAAAAAGCACATGTTCCCCTTAACCCCCATCCCACCCACCTGCCGTGAAGCGTGGCTGGTGTGCCTGGCAGATAAAATCTGTGCCGCCAAGGAGACGACCGGCGGAATCTATGGCAAGCTGCCGTTTGCCGCGAAGCATAACGCGCAGGATAAGTAAATTAACGTTTTATATGCAGAAAATCCAAAAGCCCGATGCCGTGTTGACATCGGGCTTTTGGCATTTTACGCGGAGAGGGGAAAAATTAGGGCAATACCGCATAATTCTAAGTGCCGATACGGTGAGCGAGGTGCGGCAGATGCTAAGCCAAAAGCGCAGATAATACTGGATGCTGCAAAGGTGAGCGCCGCCAGTGGCGGAAACAGCGAACCGAAGCAGGGGCAGCGGTCGCAGAGTGCGAGGGGCTTTTGCCCCCGAAGCACGATGCGGGTACCGCAACCCGACATTATCGAGCATTTTGGCAACGCAGATGCCGTGCCGCAGCCGCCGGAGCGGTGCTTAAGCCGTCAGGCGGGAATTGTGCGGTGTTGCCTTAGGAATTCGGAATGGGACGGCGGGAAAAAGTTCGTGGCAAGGGTTGAACCTGCTGTAATTCCGCATAGGCAGGGATGATAAACAGGAACAACAAAAAACAGGCGCACCACAGAATAATCCCCGTGGTGCGCCTTATTTATACGATTGTATCTATTGGATTAAAGGTTTTCGCCGAAGCCTTTTTTCAAAAAAGTTGGAAAAATCCCCCGTAAATCCCAAAATCACAGCGTATCGCAGATGGTGCTCATCATGGAACGGATGTCGATGTGCTGGGGGCATTTGGGCAGGCAGGCACCGCACTTGATGCAATGCTCGGCGCGGGTGGCGGCGGGGGCGTCCTCATATTCTTCTTTTAGGGTGGCGAGGCGGTCACCAAGCAGGCGGTATTCGTTCCAGGCGTGTAGCATGCCCGGAATGTTGACCCCGGCGGGGCAGGGCATGCAGTACTTGCAGGCCGTGCAGGGGGCAAGCTTTTGGGCCTTGAACACATCCAGCGCACGGGCGAGGGTATCCTGCTCGGTGGTGGAAAGCGGAATAAAGGGATCCATGGAAGCCACGTTATCCTGTACCTGCTCCAGGGTAGTCATGCCGGAAAGTACGCACAGCACATTGGGCAGGCTGGCAACCCAGCGAATGGCCCAGCTGGCCAGGCTCTTTTCCGGGGCGGCCTGATGCAGCAGGGCGGCGGCTTCAGAGCAAAGGGTGTTCAGCATCCCGCCGCGCACCGGCTCCATAACGATGACCTGCAGCCCGGCAGCGGCGCACAGTTCGTATTTTTTGCGGCTCTGCTGATAGTCCCAGTCAAAATAATTGAGCTGCAGCTGTACAAAATCCCAATCGCCTGCAGCAAGGATCTCTGCCAGCTGCTCAGCGCTGCCATGGAAAGAAAAGCCCAGCCGCTTGATTTTGCCCGCCTTGCGCAGCTCGTTCAGCTGGTCATAGGCGTGGTACTTGACGTAATTGGGCCAGCTGCTTTCATGCACAGAGTGAACGAGGTAAAAATCAAAGTAATCAGTGCGGCAGTTGGCCAACTGCTCGTTAAAAATACGGGGCACATCCTCATCGCATTTCAACAGCCAGCCGGGCAGTTTGCTGGCAAGGTGATAGCTGGCGCGGGGATACTTGGCCAGAGCTTTGCCGCAGAACTTTTCGCTCATGCCGCCGTGGTAGGGGTAGGCAGTATCGAAATAGTTCACGCCGTGGGCATAGGCATAATCAAAAATCTCCTGTGCCTTTTCCTCGTCAATGCTGGTCTGGTCGGCGGCGTCCCGCAGGGGCAGGCGCATGGTGCCAAGACCCAGCAGGCTGATTTTGCCGTTGAGGTCATTATAGGGGGCAGGGTTATTGCGGCAGACACGGTATTCCATACAAGTTACGCTCCTTATTCCGGCTTTGCCAGATGAATTTGATGGAAGATTTGGTGCGGGGATAAACAAGAAACGCCGATTTTGCTGGCTCGGCGGTTAAGGTGTATCTGAAAACAAAGAAACAGCCGATATTTTCGACTTTTCAGATACACCCTGGGAAAAGGAAATTATTCGCAGGAGGAACAGTCGCCACAGTCCTCGTCGGTGGCAGGAGCTGCCGTTGCGGCGCGGCCTGCCAGCTCGGGATCAAGGCTTTCGGCTACTTTGATCATCAGGGCACATTCAATGCGCTTGCGGAACACTTCGCAGCCATATTCATACACACCGTGGATATCGCCGGTGGCGTGCAGGGCGTTGGCGGCGCAGCCGCCCGCGCAGTACAGGCGTGCCCAGCAATCCTTGCAGTCGGGGCGGGCGTACACGTTGCACAGCTTGAATTCATCCCGCAGTTCGGTGTTGGTAACGCCGTTCCAGATATCGCCCAGCTTGTAATCCGGGTCGCCGACAAACTGATGGCAGGGGTACAGGTCGCCCCAGGGGGTAACGGCCATATATTCGGTGCCGGAACCACAGCCGGAAATGCGCTTGTAAATGCAGGGGCCATGGGCCAAGTCGATCATGTAATGGTAGAAGGTGATGGGATGACCGGCTTTTTCACGGCGGAGCATATCCTTGGCCAGCAGCTCATACTGGTCAAACAGGATGGGTAGGTCGGCTTCGGTCAGGGCTTCGGGACTGCCGGCCTTGCTCACGACCGGCTCCATGGAAAGCTCGTCAAAGCCGAGATCATCCGCCATGTGGAACAGGTCGTTGGTGAAATCGGTGTTGTAATGGGTGAAGGTGCCGCGCATGTAGTAGCCCTTACCGCCGCGGGCCTTGACCAGCTGCTGGAACTTGGGCACAATGCGGTCATAGCTGCCGCGGCCTGCAATATCCTTGCGGAAACGGTCGTTGACCTCCTTGCGGCCATCCAGAGAAAGAACCACGTTGTAGCACTCTTTGTTGGCCCACTCAATGACTTCATCGGTGATGCCGATGCCGTTGGTGGTCAGGGTGAAGCGGAAGTTCTTGCCTTTTTCTTTTTCAATGCTGCGAGCATAGGCAACCAGCTGTTTGCAGACCTCAAAGTTCATCAGCGGTTCGCCGCCGAAAAAGTCAACCTCCAGGTTGTGGCGGGTGCCGCTGTGCTCCACCAGGAAATCCAGCGCACGCTTGCCGGTCTCAAAGCTCATCAGGCCGGACTGGCCGTGAAACTTGCCCTGGGCGGCAAAGCAGTATTCGCAGTTCAGATTGCAGGTGTGGGCCACATGCAGGCAGAGTGCCTTGACAACGGTGGAACGATTCTTGAAGTCAAAGGCATGGTCAGCGTAAATATCTTCGGCAAACAGCTTGCCATCGGCCTTCAGTTCTTCGATATCGTCAAAGCAGTCGTTGATGTCCTCGGCGGTCACTTCGGGATGGTCAGCATATTTCTTTGCCAGCAGGTCGGCAGCTTCTGCGCGGGGGTGGCCGGCATCGACCAGAGCGATGGCGGCATACGCCAGTTCGTCTACGGCGTGAACGCTGCCGCTGTAGACATCCAGCACAATGTTGTAGCCGTTGAGTTTATATTGATGGATCATACTATTCCTCATATCCGAATCAAAGTGGGGTTACATAAAAAGAACCGGGAGCGCCTTTTTGGTAAAAGGCAGTCCCGGCAGAAAGCCAGTTCAAGTAAAAATTACTTCTTCTCGCAAGGCTGGTTGGCAATGCCGCAGCTGGTCTTGCAGGCGCTCTGGCAGGAAGTCTGGCATTCGCCGCAGCCGCCGTTCTGGAGGCTCTTAGCCATATCGCGGGTGTTCAGAGTCTGAATGTGCTTCATGAAATTTCACCTCTTCTATAAATATAGATTATATTAAATATACACGGAAACCATAGGGTTTGTCAAGCAAAAGCGGGGATTTTTGCGGGGAGGCGGGCAGTTTTTTGCCCACAACAGGAATGGTGCTATGGCAGAACATCCAAAGTGGAGCCACCGCCAAGGCCAGTGTGGTGCAGGTGGGTGCCGCAGTCAGCAAGGGCGGTGCAGGCCGCGATGAATTCCGGAGTGATCACTTCGCCCGGTGCCAGCAGCGGAACGCCCGGCGGATATGCCCAGACATACTCCGCCGAGGTGCGGCCAACGGCATGTTGCAGTGGCAATGCGGTGTGCGGGGCAAAAAGCGCCTGTGCGATGGAACAGGCGGCTGGGCCGGGGGTGGGCAGCACCTGCGCCGAGGCGGGCAGGGGAGCGTTCTGCGCCGCCGCAGCATCGATCACCAACAGGGCAGCGGCAAAACGGTCAAGGGCGGTTTCTTCATCGCAGGGGGAGGTCATGGCCAGTACGTTGGCACCACAGGACATCTCGGTTTCAAACTGCCAGTCCCGGCGCAGCAGTTCCGCCAGGGCGGGGCCGGTCAGCCCGGCAGCAGTACCGTTGACGAGGATCTTGCCGGAATCGTGGGCAAAAAAGCCGGGGTGGGCAGAAACATCATCCATCCCATGGCAGAGCACGCGCAGGCGGCGCAGTGGCCGCACAGCGCCGCTGAACCGCTGCAAGCGGGCACGCCAGGCGGCAAACCAGGCATCGCCGTGTTCGGCCAGCAGGCCGGTGCAGCCGTCCAGGCTGGCCATTAACGGATAGGAGGGGGAACTGGTTTCAAACACATCCAGCTGGCGTTCCAGCTCCTGCGGCGGAATGAAAGAACTGTTCCAGTGCAGCAGGGCGGTCTGGGTCAGGCTGGGCAGTGTCTTGTGCGGGCTTTGAATGATGACATCCGCCCCGGCAGCAATGGCACCGCCCTGCCAGCCGTGGGCGGCGGCCAGTGGCAGATAGTGCGCGCCGTGGGCTTCGTCCACGATCAGGGGAACGTTGGCGGCGTGGCACAAAGCGGCAATGGCGGCGAGATCACTCAAAACACCCTCATAGGTGGGGCTGGTAAGGATGACCGCAGCGGCATCCGGGCAGGCGCGCAGGGCATCCGCTACCATGGCGGGGGGGATGCTGCCGTAAATGCCGAACGCCGGGTCCACGGGGGGCACAAGCCAGTGTGCCGTTAAGCGGTTGAGCTCAATGGCGTGGTAAACGGATTTGTGGCAGTTGCGCGCGCAGATGACGGCGGTGCGGCCGGAACTGACGACAGCGGCCCGGATGGCGGCCAGAATGCCGCAGGTGGAGCCGTTGACCAGATACCAGGTTCGCTTTGCCCCCCACAGGGCGGCGGTGCGGGCCATGGCATCGGCCAAAATGCCGTCTGCATCGTGCAGGTCATCTACGCCGGGAACTTCGGTCATATCCCACCCGGCAGGCAGGCCCGGTGCCGGCACCACCCGCCGCTTGTGCCCCGGCATGTGCAAGGGGTAAAGCCCGGAGGAAGCATAGGATTGGAGTTGAGATTGGAGAAGATGGTTCATAAGTTAAGAGGTAGGAAGTAGGAGTTAGGAGTTGAAGGACGGAATTTTTGGAAGCGGCAATAATTAGAAGTGAGGAAACGGAGAGAGTATAAGAGTGTTATGATTTTAATACGCGGCGCAAGCCGCACCATAAACTCCTAACTCCTCCCTCCTAACTTCCAATTAACCAAGTTCTACTTGGGCTTTGCTTCCGCATTTGGTCTTTTGGACCAGGATTTGTTTGGGGATGCGGTCCTGGAGGGTTTCGACGTGGCTGATGATGCCGACCAGCTTATCGGAACCGGCAAGGGCAGTCAGGGTGTCAATGGCTTTTTGCAGGGCATCGGCGTCCAGCGTGCCAAAGCCTTCGTCCACAAACAGGGTATCCACGCTGATGCCGCCGGCACTTTCCTGGATGGTATCGCTGATGCCAAGAGCCAGGCTGAGCGCCGCCAAAAAGCTTTCGCCGCCGGAAAGGGAACCGACCGGGCGGGTCTTACCGGTGTAGGCATCGAACACATCCAGCTCCAGTGCGGTCTTGGCGGCAATATCGGCGCTCTGGCGGCGGCGCAGGGTATACTGGCCGCCCGTCATGCGGGTAAAACGACGGTTTGCGGCGGCGACCACGCCGTCAAAATAAAAGCTCTGCACATACTGTTCAAAGGGCAGCTTTTGCTTTTGGGTCAGATTGCCGTTGATGGTCTTGCTCAGGTTATCCAGCATGGCGGCGTTGGCGCGGGCAGATTCTGCGGCGGTGATGGCTTTTTTTAGGTTGGTCAGGGCATCGCGGTTGGTATCCAGCCGGTGCAGGGCGGCCTGGTTTTGGTCGCGCAGGTTTTTGCGCTCAGCTTGCAGTGCAGTAAGGGCCTGCTGCTGGGCGGCAGGGTCCGGGCGGCTGGCGATATCCCCGGCCTGTTCGGCCAGGGTTTGGGCGGCGCTTTGGGCCGCAGCAAGTTCTTTGGAAAAAGCATCGCGGCTTTTGGCAGCGGCATCCAGTGCGGCTTGCAGGGTGCGGCGCTGTTTTTGGGTCTCGGCGCGGGCGGCGGCCATAGCGGCGGCATCTGGCCAGGGCAGGTTTTTCTGCCCCTCGGCAAGGCGGGTCTGGGCTTCCGCGGCGGCTTTTTCGGCGTTGGCCTGTGCGGTGCGGGCCTGCTCCACAGCGTTTGCCTGGTCGGGGCGCTGGGCTTGCAGCTGGGCTTTTTGGCGGGTCAGCTTTTCCAGATCTTTTTTGCGGGATTCAGCATTTGCCATGCGGTCATGCACTTCGGCAAGGCCGCGGCGCAGGCTGTCATGTTGGGCCTGCAGGGCGGTTTGCAGCTCGTCCGGGGTCAGGGCATCGGCCTGCGGCCCGGTATAATGCTGGCGGCGGCGCGCCAGAAAGGCGGCGGTACGCGCATACAGGGTATCCCGCTGGGTTTGGGCTGCGGCTTTGGCTTCCCCGGCTGCGGTGGAGGCTTTGGAAGCTTCCGCCGCAGCGCTCGCCGCTGCCTGCGCAGCTTTGTTGCAGGCGGCTTCGGTGACATGGCTGGGGGCGGGGGCTGCCGGTGCTGGGTGGTGCAGAGCACCGCACACCGGGCAGGGGGCGCCATCCACCAGATCTTGCGCCAGAATCCCGGCGCGGGCGGCATTCAGGGCGCGCTGCATCTCGGCGCTGGAATGCTGGGCGGCATCGGCCTGCTGCTGCTTTTGCCGGTATTCATCGGCAGTGCGCTGCCAGTTGGCTTGCGCGGTGTGCAGGCGGGGGATATCGTCCAACAGGGCTTGGCAGTCCTGCTGCTGGCTTTGGGCCAGCTCAATGGTTTTGCGGCAGCTTTCCAGCTCGGCGTTCGGTTCGCCGCAGGCCGTGATCTGCGGTTCCAGCTGGGCTAAGGCAGTATCGGTACTGCTTAGAGTTTTCTGGTCTTTTTCCAGCGCCGCGGCGGCCTGCTCGGCCTGGGCGCGGGCGGTTTTGGCGCTGGCTGCGGCGGTGCTCAACTCTTGATAGCGCGGCTCCCACTCCGCAAAGCGCTGCAGCTTGGCATCCAGCTCGGCAAGCTCCGGGCGGCGGGCTTCAGTCTTGTCCCACTCCGCATTCAAAGCGGGGGCCTGGGCAGTCAGCTCGGCGGCTTTGGCCTGGGCTTCATCCAGACTGCTCAGCAGTTTGGCACGGTTTTGGGCGGCTTCCACCGCGGCGGACTGCGCTTCAATGCGGGCATCAAGGGTATTCAGCTGTTGGGATTGCTCCGCCGTCAGGGCGGTGTCCGCTTCGATCATCTCAGCGGCCCAGTCCAGCGCGGCGGGGGCACGGTAGGGGTCACGGCTGTCCCGCGCATCGGCAAGTTCGCCGGTGTGGGGGCTGCCGGGGGCAGGCTGTAAAGTGGCCAGCAGCTGCACAACGGTGTGGTTGGCAAACTCGGCCTGGCGCAGAGCTTCCCCGGCTTTGGTGCGGGCAGCACTGCCAAGGCGCTGGTAGCTGGCGGTATCAAACACGCGGCGCAGAATTTCGGCTCGGTCGGCGCTGGAAGCGTTGAGCAGGCGGGCAAAATCATTCTGCGCGATCATCGAGATTTGGGCAAACTGGCGGGCGTCAATGCCCAGCAGGGCTGTCACCGCTGCAGTCACGGCTTTGGTACCGGTCACGGGAGCGTCCGGATCCTGCGTTAAGGCGGCAGAGCCAGGAACTGTGGTAACGCCCTCACCCCGGCGCTTGGCGCGGGTCTGCTCCGGGGTGCGGTTGACGGTATAAGTACGGCCGCGGTGGGTGAACTCCAGCTCCACAAAGGTGGTATCAGTGGGGATGGCATAGTCGCTGCGCAGCATGTCCGGTTCGCGGTAAGCGCCGGTGGTTTCGCCGTACAGGGCAAAGGTGATAGCGTCAAACAGCGCGGTTTTGCCCGCGCCGGTATCGCCGCTGATCAGAAAGAGGCCGCTGGAGCCAAAGCCGGACAAATCCAGTGTGCAGGTGCCGGCATAAGGGCCAAAGGCGCAAAGGGTCAGGCGTACAGGTTTCATAGTCCGGCCTCCTGGCGCAGCTGGGCCAGAGCTGCGGTTTCTTCGGGGGTAAGGGTGCGGCCGTGCATCTTTTCAAAAAAGCGGGCGAACAGCTCGTCAAAGCCCATGGTGCGCAGCTGGGCGGCCTGCTGGATGGCATCGCTGCCGGTATCCAGTGCGTCGCCGGGAGCGTAATCCAGCTTCATGGCGTTGGGGTAAGCGGCACGCAGCACGGCCATGGCGTCCGGGCGGGGAACTGGGTCGGTCAGGGTGGCCCAGATGTAATCTTCGGCATCTGTTACGGTATCGGCGGCGGTCAGCTGGTCCAGCGGGCCGGTGAGGTGGCGCATGGCGTGCAGCGGGCGCAGGGGCAAAAGCTCCGGTTCGGCTCCGTTGGCCCCGATATGAACCAGAACGGCGCTTTTCTGCGCGCCGCACTCATCCAGCGAATAGCACAGTGGGCTGCCCGCGTACCGCACAGTGGGGCAGCCGACCTGCTGCGGGCGGTGAATGTGGCCAAGGGCGGTGTACAGGTAGCCGGTAAAGCGGGCGGCATCCACGGCCTGAACCGTGCCGACGTTGACATCGGCGGCAACGCTCTCACTGCCGGAACAGGTGGGCAGACTGCCGCTGCCCAGCACCATCTGGTGGGCGATCAGAACCCGACGCTCCCCGGCGGTGGGCAGCGGGCCCAGCGCGGCGGCGATGGCGGAATCTTCATCCCGGATATCGGCATCCGGCAGGCAGTGGCGCACGGTGGCGGGGCGGACAAAGGGCAGGAGGTCAAAGGTGAGCTCGCCGAATTCATCCTGCAAGATGACCCGGCGGGGGGCACTGGTGAACTGCCCGGCCAGATAGACCTGTTGGTTGGAAAGCAGCCCGGCGGCATAATCCAGCCGCTCGGCGCTGTCATGGTTGCCGGCAATGGCCAGCACCGGGATGTTCCGATGAGCAAGCTCGGTCAAAAACCAGTCCAGCAGCAAAACTGCGGCGGCAGGGGGCAGGGCGGTATCGTAAATATCCCCGGCCAGCGCCACCGCCTGCACATTGTGGGAAGTGCACAGGTCAAGGACCTGCTCTAAGATATAGCGCTGGTCCGGCAGCAGGTCAAAGCCATTGACCCGCTTGCCGAGGTGAAGATCGGCGAGGTGGAGAAGATTCAAAGGTGGCACCCCCTTGAAAGTTAGGAGTTATCTCAATTAGGAATGAGGAATGAGAAATTAGGAATTGGAGATGAGGATAAGTTTGAAATTTGGGGTGAATGGTAAGGCAACACCGCACAATTCCCGCCTTGCGGCTTAAGCACCGCTCCGGCAGCTG
>OGXH01000379.1_pt1 | contig 30404 bp, 19 predicted proteins | sample 1576241 | NCBI WGS metagenome assembly OGXH01 (sample SAMEA3541529, study PRJEB24748) | human gut metagenome | biome: human gut; feature: human-associated habitat; material: faeces | place: China | collected 2012
ATTACTTAACCACATAAATGATTGAATTTAAATTATTTAATTGTTAGAACTAAAATTTCGACGTTTTACACCTCTTACGGACTGCAAAAATAGGGGAAATAGATTGATTGAGCAAGGAATTAAAGAAATAATTCCTTAATAATGGATCAATACGCCAATGTGTCAATATGCCAGCCAGTATATATGCATGGTGCAACTGATTGGCACATTCGTAGGATGGGACTGTTTATTGTACCTTTCCGATTTTCTCACCGCTGGCTGCTTTTTTGCGTAAAGCGCGTGGGGTATCGCCGAAAGAGTCTTTACAGAAGTGTGCGAAATGCGACAGGGAGTCGAATCCGTATCTGTTACAGATTTCAGTGATTCGCATTTTGGTGTGTTGCAGGTCTTCCAGGATTCCTTCCCGTTTCTTTTCCAGTATCCATTCATATACGGGCATACCATATAGGTTTTTGAAAAGGCGGCGGAAAGTAGTGGTCGTGTATCCTCCCAGATGTGCAAATTCTTCTACGTTCTTCACGTTGCTGTAATTCTGTATGACGAAATAGTGGAAACTTTCCGTATAAGTGCTGATTGGATAGAAGAATGAACCTAGCTGGGGCAGCGGATAGAAGTTGGTAATCAAGAAAACCAGTTCTTTGCATTTTAAATCGATATACTTGCTGCAAGGGTTTTCTTCAGCGAGGAATTCGGGCATACTAGTGACAAGGTGGTAAAGCCTTTCACTCATAATCAGTGGAGTGTAGGTCAAAGGAGCTTCCGCCTGTTCCATCATTTCCTTATACCGTTCTTCGCAGAGCAAAGGCAGTTCGTTGAACCAGTAGACAACGTATTCAACATCTGTCAGTGCCAGTATTTCGACTTTGGAGCCAATAGCTTGCAAAACAATTTGTCTCTCGCGTAACGTTATTCCGGGATGCTCTTCGCTATTGATAAGTAATTCGCCCTTTATCATAAAAAGCATGCAATTCTGCGTACACTTATCCTTGGGGATATGCTCTCCTTTAGGTAAGTTTCTATATACAAGGATATTCTCAACATTTTTTGGACATCCTGTACAGTTAGTATATTGTATGCAAAATGAATCTCCTGGCATGAGTCTTATGCGTGATTTATTATCTTAACGGAACAAAGATAGGCTTTTTTTGCGGAAAATGGAACTCTTTCTTCTATTTATGTTTTGGTAGAAGCCTTTGTATGGTCGTCTTTAAATATAGTGGAATGAATTTATAACTAAATATTGCAACTTTATTGTGAAAAACAAAAAGGTCTTATTGATCATGATCGGTAAGATTATTTTCACATTATCAGGGAAGTACAGCGGGGAATAATTCTCATCACGGTGAGAATACTTTGAGAAAATAAGGAGTTGAAAAGTAATTTGAAAGGCTTTTAAAAAGAGTATGGTAGCTATTATAGCACTTTTCGGGTAATTCCTGCATCTCCGGATATTTTTCGTCCATTCTCTTTTATTTTTGCACCCGTAATCTTAAAGAAAGCATTATCTTTGCCGTAAATAAAAAATAAGGCGACAAATATAAAATTATCATGAAATATGTAAAACCCAACCAGGTAAGTCATCTGTCCGATGATGAAATAGAAAAACTAATAAAAGACTACTATGACGGCGTTAAGATAAAGGATATAATAGAAATATATAAAATAGATTGTCAACCGTCATCGTTTAGAAAAATATTACCTGCTATAGAAACGGAACAAGTGTGTCTATATTGCAATCATAAGCTACAAATTCAATACTTGTCCCGCAATTATTCTTCTTTCAACACAGAATTAATTTGTCCGGAATGTGGACATGAACCCGAAAATGAATATTGTCCCTGCAATACCTGTAGGGAAAGAGCGAGGGAAGAAAAACGTAAAGAGCAACAAAAGAAAGATGAACAAGCACGAAAAATAAAACAAGAAAAAGAGCAGTTTATCCGGGAAGTACTTTATTTCAAACAAAAACAAGAAAGAGATATAGACACATTATCTTTTGAAGAAAGAGTCTATATCGGAGCTATTTTGCGAGAAGGAATTGATGAAGGATATAATTTTATTAAGCCATTCAGCCAATTTCGCACCCCCATAGCCCCCACTCCAGTGCTGTCGAAAGATATAACAAATATGCTTTATCAAAACAATATTATAAAAATATACCCAGAGACAGATTTTGAGTGTTTTACTGATATAGATTTTGAAAATAGAAACTATTCATTCTATTCAAATAAAGTATATTGGCAACTTAATCTTAAGTGCGCTTATTTAGAAAAGGTGATGCTTATAGATTCACTTATTAATCCTACTCCCAAAACGAATGGCTATGAAACATACTGTCTATGGCGAAAAATAGCCTTAAATGAATGCCTAGAATATCTCCTGCATAACATAGAAACGATGTTCAATATTACCTACAAAGTAGGTGATAAAACGAATGGGGTACTAAACGACCTATTGAATGAATTTTCTGTCGGGCAAATTTATCACCTCATTTACACTGCCACAAATAAAGCACTAAGATTTAAAGAAGAACACTGTGTAGCAAACAATCATGCAGCTAATTCAATTATTGGGTATATGCAAAGTTTAGGAGAAAGAGCTCAAAATGATCATTGGAATTTAAATAACTATAATAGAGTAAAAGAGTGTCCTCAATCACTTATCAGCAAATTCTTTTTTGAACGGATATTGAGAATTAACGAAATGGGATTTACTCAAAAGCCACAATTAATAGGTATTGAATAATATTATCTTTATGGTGGAACAAATATGCTTAGCATCAGAAGTGTAAAAACTAAAAAAGAATCTTGTCAGCCTATGAGCCTGCTTTTCTGTTATTGAGAAAACTTTATGTTGATTTTTGGAAGTATTATAGTAATTATTGAACATCCATTCCTGTTTGTTATGTGTATTTTTGTGGTCTAAATTCATTAATTATCAATCATTATGTTAATGCTAAGAAAAATTGTATTCTTCCTTGTTTTATTTGTAGGATTATCGTTATTTGCACAACAAGATTATTTAGTGAGTTCTTATGTGCGTGGAAATTTCTACAACCGGGGACGTGTCGCAACTGAAAGTCTGCGGGCAAGTGACGACCTTATTTTCTTGAATGTTCATCCTAATAAAGATGGAACACTTTCATTTGAAAATCCGCGTGCATTTCAAGGAAAAGGGGTGACAACTTGGGAAGGATTGATTAAATCGGTTCGTGCAAAAGTAAAAGGTACAAAAACGAAAATACGTCTGGGAGCTTCCAGTGGCGAATGGAAAGCGATGGTGGCTGATGAGGCTGCTCGTACGGCATTTGCAAAGAATATAAAGACTGTACTGGAAAAGAATAAGCTGGATGGCATTGATCTTGATTTTGAGTGGGCGGAGAATGAGAAAGAATACAAAGATTATAGCCTGGCTATCGTGAAGATGAGGGAGGTGCTGGGAGATCAATATCTATTTAGTGTATCTCTGCATCCTGTTTGTTATAAGATTAGTAAAGAAGCCATTGAAGCCGTTGATTTTATTTCACTCCAATGTTACGGTCCTTCACCGGTTCGTTTTTCGGTAGAGAAATATGATTCGGATATTCAGATGGTACTGAAGTATGGCATTCCCAAAGAGAAACTGGTGGCGGGGGTTCCTTTCTATGGTGTGACAATGGATAATTCGAAGAAGACAGAGGCTTATTTCAGTTTTGTACAAGAGGGACTGATTACGGAGCCTGCACAAAATGAAGTAATATATAAGGGAGAGAAATATGTGTTTGACGGACAGGACAATATCCGCACTAAGACCCGTTATGCGATGGAGCAAGGACTGAAAGGCATGATGAGTTGGGATTTAGCCACGGATTTGCCACTGGATGATTCTAAATCATTGCTCAAAGCGATGGTTGAAGAATTAAGGAAATGACCTCCCCCACAGGTCGCTAAATTTCCTATTGGGAGGTATCAGAAGAGATTTTTCATTATCGTTCTGAATGACAGAGCAACATGAAAGTAAATTCTACTTCTGATACATCTTCCTTTCTCAAGATTGTTTAATTTGCTTCAGATAATCTGAAGGAGAGACACCAAATTCTTCCTTAAAGCATTGGCGGAAATATCCCGTACTGTTCATTCCTACCTTATAGGCTATTTCAGAGATATTGAACTTCCCTTCAAGCAGTAAACGTTCTGCATTCTCCATTTTCACTTTCCGGATATATTCGTTGGTCGAGAGTCCTGTAAGTGCTTTCATTTTCCGGTAAAGAGTGGAACCGCTCATGCACATTTTATCGGATAGATAGTTAATATCAATCTTCTCTGAAGAAAGGTTTTCCTCGATTAAAAGGGTAATTTTTTCAATAAACTCATTATCTAATTTGCTTAAAGCTTCGGCAATTACTATACGCTTTTCACTTAAATCTATTTGATTTCCCGGGGTAGATTGCGCCTGGAATTGGGCAACTAACTTTTTCCTTGAATCGAGCAGATTATTGATTCGGCTACGTAACAGAGAAGCACTGAAAGGTTTCGTCAGGTAAGAATCGGCTCCTACTTCATATCCTTCTTCTTTATCTTGCAGAGAATCTTTGGCTGTCAGCAGAATAATAGGAATATGGCTGGTGCGCACATCATCTTTTAATTGCTTACATAAAGTGATACCGTCCATCACAGGCATCATAATGTCGCTGACTACAATATCGGGGATACGGCTAAGGGCTTGTTGTGTTCCTTCTTCTCCGTTGTTGGCCGTGATTACCTCGAACGAGTCGGTGAAGGATTCAACTATATATTTCTGTATTTCTTCATTGTCTTCTACAATCAATAGGATTGGTTTACCGGTATCTAATGTCGTTTCTTGTGAATATTCCAGCTCCGTATTCTGACTCATCTCCTCTTGAACCGGTTCTGTAGAATCTGCATGTAAAGCATTGGGGTAGATATTATCCGTCAGTAAACTGATATAGAACGTACTTCCCTCATTTTGGACACTTTCTGCACGGATTTCCCCTTCATGTAAGGTGACGAGATTTTTCACTAAAGCCAGCCCGATACCTGTACCGGATGCCTGATGTTTACCGCTTTCCTGATAATAGCGGTCGAAAATATGTGGCAGGGCCTCGGTAGAAATTCCGTATCCTGTATCACTGACTTTAATTTCCGTATACGCTACCTCATTACGCATGGTCTGATGCAAACTTAGTGTTACGCGCCCTTGTTCCGTATATTTGATAGCATTGGAAATCAGATTGTCCAAAACAATCGTGATGATTTCTTTATCGAAGAAAAGAAACATTTCTTCTTTTTCTATCTGAATCCGGAAATCAATTTTGGTATTTTGATTCAATTCTTTGTATTTAAGCCCTATTTCATAAATCAGAGGGGCAATGTTCCCTTTGCTGACACACAATTTCTTGTTTTGTGTTTCTGTTTTTCGGAATTCCAGAATCTGATTAATCAGATTGAGCAATCGTAGCGCACTCTGATGGATAACTGATAGTTTCTGGGCTTGTTTTGCAGGAAGCGATGCTTCTTTCTGCATATCTTCGAGAGGACCGAGGATTAAGGTCAGAGGGGTACGCAGCTCATGCGTGATATTGGTATAGAAACGCAAGCGTTCCTGATTTAATTCCTGTTCCTGCTCATGGTTTTTCTTTTCCAAAGTATAAAGACTTTCCAGATCTAACTTCTTTTTGTAAGCATGCAAGATAAGATAAATGATACTGATAGATGCCAGGATGTAGATAAGTTTTGCCCACCACGTCAACCAGAGAGGAGGATTGATACGGATGGTCAGGGAAGTGGCTTCTTCCGGCCATTCCTGATTATGTACTCGCGCTTTGATGAAGAATTCATATTTTCCCGGGGGAATGTTGCGGAAAGTGACATTGTTACTTTCATTGACGGTGTACCACGAGTTTTCGAGTCCTTTCAGCATATAAACATACTCTACTTGATTGACGAGAGAATAGTTTTGGACGTTGAACCTCACTCCGAAGCTATTTTGTGCATGACTCAATTCAACGTTTTGTCCCTTGGAGAGATTGATAATCATATCATTGTTTTCTGGATTACTCAACCGTCCCAGTATTTTCATCTCTGTGACAACCGCTGCCGGGGCCGGTTGTTCATTCATGGTAATGTCAGGATTGAAACAACATACTCCATTGATAGAACCGAAATAAATCTGTCCATTCTTGCCTTGTGTTACACAACCACTTGAGAAGCTTCCTGCCGGAACATCGTCAGAGTGGCCATAGTTATAAAAACAGTCTTTATCCGTAACATAGCAACTGATACCTTTATTATTGCTAAACCAGATATTCCCTTTTTTATCTTCTGTTATTGCACAGATATTGGTATTGATTAAGCCATCTTTTCGTTGGTAAGTTTTGTAATTCAGTTCATTAGTCGACAGGAAACAAACTAATCCTTCCCCCGTTCCTATCCACATTCTTTTTTGTTTATCCTGTATGATCTGATTGATGGTGTTAGAACAAAAGCCATCTCTTTGAGTGAACGTCTTGATTTTCTGTAAGTCCGGGGTATATATGCCAAGTCCGTCTCCGAAAGTTCCAATCCAAAAACGTCCTTTCTCATCTTGAGCTATAGAACGTATAAAATCACTGTGCAGTTCGCTGTTATCTGTATTGTAATGCTGGATAATCTTCATGGTTAGAGGGTTCAATACAACAATTCCTCCACTATATCCTACCCAAATGTTATGTTGGCCATCTTCATAGATCGTACGTACGTCTAGATTAGATTGTCCCGTGAGGGAGATGGAACGGAATCTTTTGTTCCGGCTATCATAATAGCTGATTCCCCCTTGGTAGGAACCGAACCATAAATTCCCTTTTGAATCCTGTAAAGAAGCTAATATAAAATTCGAAGGAATATCTCCACTCTCTTTTTTATAAATGGCAATACGTTTTTCTCCTTCAAAAACATTAATACCTCCTCCATCTGTTCCGATCCAAACCCGTCCTTGTCTGTCCATACAAAGACTGCTGGCTACTTTGTTGTTCAGGCTGTTTTCATTGTTTGGAATCGGGGAATAACTTAACGTGGTAAATAAAGGAGGTTTACTACTGATAAAGTTGATGCCTCCTCCCCATGTTCCTATCCAGACATTGTCGAAAGAATCCTGGAATATACATCGAGCGCTTGCATTAGAGAGGCTTCGACTATCATCACCCTCCTGTATGTATTCAATAGAAAGCTCCTCTGGCGAGAGAAACATACCCTGTTTCAGGTTTAATATGGCAATACCATTGAGCTCTGAAGCAATCCAGAGCCTATTATCTTTTAATTGCCGGATAGATAATATGCGACTGCATAAAGTAGCATACTTGTCATTCTTATTATTTCTGAATGTGATAAAGTTTTCATTAGCAGCATTATATAGAGCCAATCCATTATTTGTTCCTAACCAGATGTTACCGTTTGTATCTTTTATGATACAAAACACATCATTACCGGGCAAACTTGCCGGATTTCCCGTTTCATTCTGGAAATTCTTTACGCTTTTGTCTTTGAGAGAAAAAATACTGAATCCGCTTCCAACATGGCCGATATACAAATTGTTGTCTCCTCCGTCCAATACTGTCCATGTCTGATTGGAGGGCAGACTAGGCACCGTACTCTTATTATAATGTGTGAATTGCCCATTATTAATATTTAGATATTCTATACCTCTATAATAGGTGCTGACCCATAAACCATCATCGTTTTGGGTGGAAGGAGAGATATCCGTTACATCATTGGTAATCAGGCTGTGTGGATTTTCCGGGTTATGTTGGTAGGCGGTAAATGTTTGTTCGTCATAATTGTATGCATTTAGTCCGTCTCGTTGAGTGGCTATCCAAATGATGGGACGTTTGGAATCAGCATACACCCGGTTGAGTTCGTTGCCGGTGATTCCCTGATTGTTATGTGGCAAATCATTTTTATAATAAGTAATGAAGCGGGTGCCGTCAAATTTATTAAGTCCTTCTTCTGTAGCAAACCATAAAAAGCCTTGTTTATCTTGTGTAATACTGACTACATAATTATTGGATAATCCTTGTTCTATTCCCAGTCGTTTTACAGAATGAGACTGGGCTGTCAATTGAAGAATGGACAACAAGGATAAAAATAAAGTAGAAGCAATGTGTTTTTTCATAACTCGTGCTTATTTGTTTCAATTATCAGCTCAAAAATAAGAATAAATATTTTATTTAGAGTATGTAAATCGTTCATTGCACGATTTGCATAGCTCTTCTGCATGATTTTTGCTTATTTCATTTATATCAATATTCTATATTTGCATCGGAAAAAACAACAAAAAATGTTTAATCTTTAAATTCTAATTTATGAGGTATGTAAGAATCTTATGCATGTGTGTCGTACAGTTGCTTCTGTCAGCTGCAGCATTTGCACAAACACAAGTTACAGGACATGTGGCCGATGTGAGAGGAGAGGATATCATTGGTGCCAATGTTACTGTCAAAGGAACTTCTAATGGAACCATTACCGATATCGATGGTAACTTCACAATTAATGTAGATGATAAAAATGCCACATTGGCAATTTCGTTCATCGGTTATAAGACTAAAGAGATGAAGATAGGCGAAAAGGCACATCTTCAAATCGTTCTTGAAGAAGATATGGAAACTTTGGATGAAGTTGTGGTGGTGGGCTATGGTACACAAACCAAGAAAAGTCTGACCGGAGCCATCAGTGATGTTAAGTCTGATGCGTTGACGCGTTCTGTTTCTACGACCACTGCGGGAGCCTTATCCGGTAAGATAGCAGGTGTGTCTACACGTGCTGTGGATGCTCGTCCGGGTAGAGGTATCAATCTTGAAATCCGTAATATGGGTAGCCCCCTGTTTGTAATCGACGGTATTCCTTATGGTGGAATGAACAGCCGTGACTGGTTGCAGGCATCGGATGTTTCCGGTAGCGATGTGTTTAATGCTCTGAATATCGAGGATATCGAGAGTATCACAGTCTTGAAGGATGCTTCTGCTGCTATTTACGGTTTGCGTGCATCAAATGGTGTAGTTTTGGTAACTACCAAGAAAGGTAAAAAGAATGATAAGGTAAGCATCAATGTAAATGGATACTATGGTTGGCAGAATCTGACCCGTTTCCCCGAATTGGCAAATGCAGGACAATATGTAAGAGGTTTGGCTGAAGCAGCACAGAATAGAGGTGAAGATCCAAGCAAATTATATAGTCCCGAGGAACTTGCTAAATGGGAAGCTGGTACCGAACCGGGATATAAGAGCTATGACTATTATGATATGGTAATGAGAAAAAATGTACCTCAATACCACATCAATGCGAATGTGACAGGTGGCTCTGAAAAGACCAACTATTATCTTTCTGTAGCTCATACTGGACAAGATGCGATGATGCCTGACTTTAAATATGAGCGTACCAATCTTCAGTTGAATATTGATACTAAGATAACAGACCGTTTTACAATAGGTGCACAGATTAGTGGTAAGTATGAAAAGAGTGAAGACGTAGGTTTGCCGGGTGGTGACGGTTATTATTCGGCTATATTGGCTATGTTCAAGATGCAGCCTATCGAAAGCCCTTATGCCAATGATAATCCGGAATATATCAATAATGTACATGAGAATGGTTACAATCCGGCTGCTTTCAGTCGTGACATTGCCGGTTACAAAGATAATTTGACTCGTAATGCCAATATTAATGCTTATGCGCAGTATGATTTCTCTTTCGGTTTGACTGCAAAAGCTACGTTCTCGTACAATTACACCAACAGTCGTTTTGACGGTTATCAATATGCTTATCACATCTATACATATGATAAGGAGAAAGATACTTATAACGGAACACCTGCCGCAGGACGTTGGAGAAGTCAAATCGATCGTAGTGTTCCTGCGCGTTATATGCAGTTGCAATTGAATTATGCGAAACAGATTAAGAACCATAATATCTCTGCTGTTTTGGGTTACGAAGCCTCCGATTATGATTGGACTAAGAAAACGTATGGTACCGAACCTTCTACTGACTATCTGCCGTTATTGCAGTTTGATGAACTCAACAGTTTCGGTGATGAGTGGAGTTACGAAGCACGTGCCGGATGGATCGGCCGTATCAATTATGACTTTGCCCACAAATATCTGATTGAATTATTGGCCCGTTATGACGGCTCTTATCTCTATGCAGCTAATAACCGTTGGGGATTCTTTCCGGGTGTGTCTGTAGGTTGGAGAATCTCGGAAGAGAAATTCTTTGAAAAGCTGCGACCGGTTGTAGATGATTTGAAGATTCGTGCTTCTATCGGTCAGACAGGTACGGAGAAGGATGTAAAACTGTTCGATTACTTGAGTGGTTATACGTGGAATAATGGTAATGCAGTATTGGATGGTGAACTGGTGACCGGACTGAACCAGAGAGGATTGCCTATTACTAACTTATCCTGGACTAAGAATACGACATCGAATATCGGTTTTGACCTGACTATGTTCAATAATCGTTTGAAGATTACAGCCGATGCTTTCCGCAAGGATATTACCGGTGTACCGGCTGCCCGTTATGATGTATTGCTTCCGAGTGAAGTGGGATATACGTTACCTAATGAGAACTTGAACAAGCAAGCATATATCGGTGCGGAAGGTATGGTTACATGGACCGACCATATCGGTGATTTGAACTATACCGTAAGCGGTAACTTTACTTTCTCACGTTACAAGAGCATTGAGACTTATAAACCGCGTTTTAATAACTCTTGGGATGAATACCGCAATTCTGCGGAAGGCCGTTGGGGAGGTATCTATTGGGGATATCAGGTAATTGGCCAGTTCCAGTCGGAAGAAGAAATTCGTAATTATCCGGTAAATTTGGATGGAAATAATAACCGGACACTGCTTCCTGGTGACTTTATCTATAAAGATGTGAATGGCGATGGTATTATCAATGGTATGGACGAGCGTCCTATCGGTTATCCGGAAGGCTGGGCGCCTATCATGTCGTTTGGTGGTAATATCGGTTTGGCGTGGAAGGGGATTGACTTGAATATCGACCTTTCCGGTGGTGCTATGCAAGGATGGAGACAAAACTATGAATTGGCTAATGCATATCATGGAAATGGAAACTCACCGGTTTATTTATTGGAAGACCGTTGGCACCGTGCCGACTTGTACGATCCGGAAAGTGAATGGATACCGGGACGTTATCCGGCCATCCGTAAAGGTGAATTCAGCTATAACAACAAGAATAGTGACTTCTGGTTGCACAATGTACGCTATCTCCGTATCAAAAATCTGGAAGTGGGTTATAGCTTGCCAGCACAACTGTTGAGACCGATTCGTGCACAGAAGGTACGTATTTATGCTAATGTTTCTAACTTGTGTTCGTTCGACAATGTGGGTAAGTTTGGAGTCGATCCTGAAATTACTGCCGCAGCTGCAGTGGTATATCCGCAACAACGTACATTCCTTCTTGGATTTAATATTACATACTAAAAAATGAACGCTATCATGAAAAGCAAATCTATAAAAATAGTTCTGTTGGGAGCCGTCCTTACTTCCATGTTATCGGGTTGTGGCGACAGCTGGTTCGAAAGAGATCCCAAAAATATTCTTACCAATGAGTTGGTATGGAACGATCCGAACATGATTAAATCACAGCTAGCCAATTTATATAATCGTATTCCGCAGTTGCACGGTGACTTCAACACCGGCGGTATGTGCGAAACGGACGATGCCATGTACTGTGGCACACTGGACCAGAATTATCGTAATGAATTACGTTATGGCAACGACTACGGACGTTGGTGGGATTATGGATTGATACGTGACATCAATATGTCTATTGAGAATATCGACAAATATGGAACAGATATTTCAGCAGATGCCAAGCTGCAGTTCAAAGCTGAATTTCGCTTTATCCGTGCTTACGTTTATTTTGAACTTGTAAGACGTATGGGTGGTGTTCCATTGATTACAACTACTTTGGAGTATGATTTTAGCGGAGATCCTTCTTACTTGCGTAATCCACGTGCTAAAGAGCATGAGATCTATGATTTTGTATATAGTGAGTGTGAAGATATCAAGTCGCAACTAGGCAATAAAGGCAGTCAAAGCCGTGCCAACTATTACACTGCATTGGCATTGGAAAGCCGTGCTATGTTGTATGCCGGTTCTATTGCCAAATACAATGCGCTGAAAACTCCTAACATTGTAACTTCTGGCGGAGAAGTAGGTATTCCGGCTGATATGGCAGACGATTATTATCGTAAATCATTGAAAGCTTCGCAGGAGATTATCAAAGAAGGCGGATATGAGCTTTATGAGAAAGAGTCGGATAGAGGAGTGAACTTCTATAAGATGTTTATGGACAAGACACTGAATAAGGAGGCTATTTGGGTGAAAGATTATAAGAATCCTTTGAAAGTGCATAGCTTCGGTTATGATAATGTAGTCCATTCTTTGAGAGAAGACAATGATAATTCTTCTTGCATCGGTCCGTCTTTAGGATTGGTAGAAGCATTTGATTATTTGGATGGAACTTCGGGTACTTTACATTATAAGAATGGTAATGACTATGTAGTATATGATACTCCGAGTGATATCTTTGCTAATAAAGATGCACGTTTGTATGGTACGATTGTCTATCCGGGCTCAAAGTTCAGAAATCAGGATGTAGATATTCAGGCAGGAGTAGCGGTATGGAATGATAAGACGGGTTCTTATGATTTACTGACAGATTCGAAATTGGGAAGTGCTTATGACGATAATAAAACTTTTGTCGGCCTGGATGGTCCCCAGACTAATAGTCCTAACGTGAGCAATACCGGATTTTATATCCGTAAGTTTATCAGTGAGGCATCCGGTTATACTCTCCGTAACTATGCTGAAAACTGGTGGCCTTGGTTCCGTCTGGGTGAAATCTATTTGAATGCTGCCGAAGCTGCTTTCGAGTTGGATGACGAGCCGACCGCTTTACCTTATATCAACCGCTTGCGTCAGCGTGCCGGTTTCCCGGCCAATAGCCTGACAAGCCTGACAATCGAAAAGATTCAGAACGAACGTCGTGTGGAACTGGCTTTCGAAGATCACCGTTATTTTGATATGAAACGATGGAGAATAGCTGATATCACCTGGAACGGAAATACAGATAACGATAAAGCGATTGTTTACGGTTTGTATCCTTATCGTATTGCCAAACCAAAACCGGGAACATCGGATCAGGACAAGTATATTTTTGTAAAGACAAAATCCGAACGTTTCAAGGTGGCAAGAACCTTCCAGCAGTCTAACTATTATTCATTCATTGCTGATGATGTAATTAATAACAATCCGACGATTGTGAAGAATCCATTCCAATAAAAATAAGAGATTATGAAAAAGATTATACCTTTCTTTATTATGATATGTTGTTTGTTGGCAGTAAGCAGTTGCAGCTACGACAACTTTGAGGAACCTAAGGCTACATTGACCGGAAGAGCAATTTATGACGGTGAAGCAGTAGGGGTTAGAAGCGGAAGTTCAGAGTTTGCTTTATTCCAGGACGGCTATGCTTTGCATGGCTCTATTCCGGTGTATGTTGCGCAGGACGGAAGCTATTCCGTGTCCCTTTTCAATGGTGATTATAAATTGGTGCGTATGGGTAATGCTCCTTGGGAAAGACCTTCTAATGACACAATTTATATTACAGTGAAAGGAAACACTGTGCAGGATATTCCTGTGACACCGTATTTCTCTGTCAGAAACGTATCTTTTGCCAGAAACGGCAACAAGGTTACCGCACGGTTTACTATCAATAAAGTAGTTGCCGATGCCAATCTGGAGAATGTAGGTATCTATTTGGGAACAGGTATCCTGACGGATGAGAAACAAAAGGAAGCAGAATTGAAGTTGGGTAATACAGTTTCACTCAATCAGGAAAACACTGCTGAAATTGAGATTCCAAGTGGCTTACTCAATGAATCCTATCTTTACGCCCGTGTCGGAGTTAAATCAGACAAATCATCGGAATATTGTTACAGTCAATCTATTAAAGTAGCATTGAAATAAATAGCATCAAGAATGTAAATACCGGAGGGGGAGTATCACAACCTGATATTTCCCCTTTTTATCCAACTCATGAAAATATGATAGTACCTATTAAACGAACTTTGATTGCAATCGGCTTGATGTTGGCAGTGACGCTGCCTGCTTTCGCGTTGTCCGGTAATCCTGTGTTACCAGGTTTCCATGCTGATCCTGAAATTTTATATTCCAACAAGACTAAGAAATACTATATCTATTCCACCACAGACGGACAGCCCGGATGGGGTGGTTGGTATTTTACCGTTTTTTCGTCTGTTGACTTAAAGAATTGGAAGGATGAAGGGATAATGCTGGATTTGAAATCAGATCAGGTACCTTGGGCGGATGGTAATGCATGGGCACCTTGTATAGAGGAGAAGTTGGTAGGAGGAAAATATAAATACTTTTTTTACTACAGCGGTAATCCGAAAGCAGGCGGAGGAAAACAGATTGGAGTAGCCACGAGCGATTCTCCTACGGGGCCGTTTGTTGATTTAGGGCATCCCATTGTAACGGATTCGCCCACCGGAAACGGTCAGCAAATAGATGTGGATGTGTTTACCGATCCGGTTTCGGGGAAGTCTTATCTGTATTGGGGAAATGGCTATATGGCAGGTGCGGAACTGAATGAGGATATGGTTTCCATTAAGAAGGAAACGATTACAGTGATGACTCCCGAAGGAGGGACTTTGCAGGATTATGCTTATCGTGAAGCTGCTTATGTGTTCTACCGTAACGGACTTTACTATTTCATGTGGTCGGTAGATGATACAGGGTCTCCCAATTATCATGTAGCTTATGGCACTTCAACCTCACCTTTGGGACCAATTAAAGTAGCTAAGAATCCTGTTATACTGATTCAAAACCCGGAAAAGGAAATATACGGTCCTGCCCATAATGCTGTTTTGCAAGTTCCCGGCACTGATAAGTGGTATATTGTTTATCATCGTATTAATAAGAATTATCTGAAGAGTGATCCCGGTGTTCATCGTGAAGTATGTATAGATCGTATGGAATTTAATAAAGATGGGAGCATTAAACAAGTAATACCCACTCCTTAATAATATCTTTCCTGATTTCGGTAGATGGTCAGGTTGTTTCAGGACGGAATTGTATTGTATGATTTGAATAATGAAAGATTATAGATGAATAGGATTATAGGTAAAAAGAGAGTCGTGATTTTAGGTTTTCTGTTTGTATGTGTGGCGGGTGGATGTTCTCGATCTGTTCCTGATGTAAGTTATCAGATAGAAACGGATAAGCCTTGTCAAACGATGGCATATTTTAGTGCTTCAGACGCCTGGAGTATGCAGTTTATCGGACTTTGGCCGGAAGAGAAACAAAACCAGGTAGCCGATTGGCTGTTCAGTACGGAGAATGATGCGAACGGACAGCCGAAAGGTATCGGTCTGTCCCTCTGGCGTTTCAATGTCGGTGCAGGCAGTGCGGAACAAGGGGAGGCTAGTCAGATCGCCTCTCCCTGGATGCGAGCCGAGTGTTTTCTGAACGCGGATGGAACGTACGACTGGAACAAGCAACAAGGACAACGCAATTTTCTGAAACTGGCAAAGGAACGGGGAGTCAATAAATTCCTGGCTTTCCTGAACTCGCCTCCCGTACATTATACACAGAATGGATTGGCAACCAATACCGGTCGTGGAGGTACGGCAAATCTGAAGCCGGATTGTTATGAAAAGTACGTCCGTTTTCTGGCAGATGTAATACAGGGAGTGGAAAAACATGATGGCATCAAGTTCAATTACATCTGTCCTTTCAACGAACCGGACGGACATTGGAATTGGGTAGGACCGAAACAGGAAGGTTGTCCGGCAACCAACAAAGAAGTAGCTCATACTGTCCGTTTGTTAAGCAAAGAATTTGTAAGCCGGAATATGGATACGCAGATTTTAGTGAATGAATCTTCCGATTATCGCTGTATGTTCCGCACTCACGAAACAGATTGGCAACGGGGTTATCAGATTCAAGCCTTTTTCAGTCCGGATAGTGTAGATACATATTTAGGAGATACTCCGAATGTTCCCCGCCTGATGCTTGGTCATAGCTATTGGACAACGACTCCGTTAAGCGAATTACGTAATATCCGCTGCCAGTTGCGGGATACCTTAGATAAACATCAAGTTGGCTTCTGGCAAACGGAGACTTGCATCATGGGTAATGATGAAGAAATTGGTGGTGGAAATGGTTACGATCGTACAATGAAGACTGCGCTCTATGTGGCACGTATCATTCATCATGATATTGTGTATGCCAGAGCTGAAAGCTGGCAATGGTGGCGTGCCATTGGCGGTGACTACAAAGACGGACTGATTCGTGAGTATACAACAGACGATAACTTCTTGGATGGTACAATAGAAGATTCTAAACTGATGTGGGCTTTAGGAAATTATAGCCGTTTTATCCGTCCGGGAGCAGTCCGGCTATCTGTCTCGGCTTTCGATCAAACAAACGCTTTCATTCCTGATGGCGACACCGACCAGCAAGGATTGATGTGTTCTGCTTATAAGAATGTAGACGGAACGTATGTGATGGTAGTTATTAACTATGCCAATGAAGAAAAAGAGTTTTCTATTCATAAAGAAAAAGTAGGAAATACGCAATGGCAGATTTATCGTACTTCAGATAAAGAAGGGGAGAATTTGCTTCCGGTAGGAAAAGTGAAAAGTGGAAAAAACATTCAGATTCCGGCACGTTCCATTATAACGCTTCAGAGTAACTAATAAAAGCGATTTTATATTCTTTATTTTTTGAGGAGAATAATACATCTATGTGCCCGTCTATTGCTACGAAAGTAATAGACGGGCACAGTGTATAAGAAGAGGTATTTCATAGACAATAGAAGATATTTTCAGGTATCTATATCGCTTCTTAGAGTTACAGGGGTTAAAGCTGAAAATGCCATATATCAGTTTAGTTAAAACCCTCATGCAGACTATTATTTTATGAAAAGACATATTATCTTTGCCTGCATATATGAATATGTCTGTACCATGGTGATGAAAAAGTTTACGTTCTTGTTGATTACATTGTTCAGTAGTACCCTGATTCTTTTAGCCGATAATCCCTACCGTTCGTATACTGTAGCAGACGGACTGTCAAACAGTACGGTAAAAGCTATTTATCAGGATGAGATGGGATATATATGGTTAGGGACAAAAGACGGGTTGAATCGTTTGGATGGTTATGAAATTAAAAGTTTCTTTTATGAATCCGATGAGACCGTCAGACAATCCAATGATATTGTCAGTATTACAGGAGACAGGCAGGGCAGAATGTGGATTGGAACTTTTAATGGAATTACACTTTTCGATCCCTTTGAAGAGAAATATATAGATTTAGCCACTTTATATAAAGGTAGCGAATTGCCTCGTGGGGTGGTGGTTGGTTTGTCAATAGCAGCAGACGGAGCAGTATGGGTAGTTACCAAAATGGGGGTGTATATCCTTCGGGATGGAAAATGTACCTGTCTGGAAGCGTTGAGAGGACTTTATATAAACAGTATGGCACCCAGTGCAGATAATTCTCTTCTTTTGAATGTAGCAAACAAAGGCATCCTTAGACTGGATACACGAACCTCCCGTTTCTCATATATTCTGAAAGGGCCGGATTATCCGGCATTTCTGAAAATCTTTCAGGACGAAAAAGAACGTACCTGGTTGGCCTCTTCTCTAGATAATTTACAACTTTATAATCCGGCTACCAGTACAGCAACAAAAATTGAAGTGAACTTACCGGCTGACATGAGTCTATGGAAAGGACAGGTGCACGATATAAAGGTGTATAACGATTCTCTTCTACTATTAGCTACAGATAATGGGCTAGCAGTGATGAATGAACATACACATGTTATTAGCCGGACATTTGAAGAATGTATTCCTTCCGGACTGCTTGTTAACCGTCGTTTGATGAGCCTTTACAAAGACAAACAAGGATCGTTATGGTTGGGAACCTTCAATGAAGGTGCTCTGTTTTATAATGCCAGACAATATCTATTCCGTTATCATCCGCTCACTTTGAATATAAATCAGCCGATACGAGTAACCGGGAAATTAATAGAGGCACAAGGAAAATTATGGATCGGACATAATAGAGGGATATGTACTTTAAACCTGGCTAATGGTAAAGTGGAGGAAGTTCGGTTGCCAATAGGAAAAGTAGGAGCTAGCGAAGATGAAGTATACTATATGTTTCAGAATAATGAGAATGAGATACTTTTCTATGTACTCAATAAAGGAGTATACTCGCTGAATCTTCGAGATCTTTCTATTAGTAAGGAAATGATGGATATGTTCCCCCCGGATGCACAGATACGGGCTATGGCAAAAGATGTGCAGGGAAATATCTGGATTGCAGAGGATGAACTGTCTTGCTACAATCCCAAGACAAAAAAACTTAGCCGTTCTTTTTCGACAAATCAAGATGGAAACACGCGTTTTATGCTGACGCAGGACTTGTTAGCGTATGGCTCCAGTATGTTGGTAGGCGGGCGTACGAGTGGAGTGTGGAGTTTTCCTTATCATCCCAATAATGCAGCCCATTACTTTAAAGGCAATCAACTTGATTTTGATGAACTGAAAAATAAAAATGTGAGTCTGCTTTATTTGGATAGCCAGCACTACCTTTGGGTGGGAACATATAATATGGGTGTATATCGTTGCCATTTGGAGAGAGGAACTATCGATCATTTCGGTATAGAACAGGGTCTCATACACAATTCTGTCTGCGGTGTACTCGAAGATAAAGAAACCGGAGATTTTTGGATATCTACTGTGATCGGACTTTCCAAACTGTCAATGAAAGATTCCAGAATTGTCAATTATACCAAAGATACGGGGTTCCCTTTGAATGAGGTTTCCCGGAATACTCTGTTACAGGTAGAGGATGGGAGGATTTATGTAGGTGGCAACAATGGTATAGCAGAGTTTGCTCCCCGGGAAATTATCGCCGGTCAAGAGAGACTATTACCTGTAGTACATGTATCTTCCGTAAATAGTCTCGACTCCGACGAAGGAGCCGACCGGGTACAATACGATAATGCACGCAGTTTGGAACATGTGGAATTATCCTATAAGAATGCCGCCGTACTCATCAAGTATTCCCCTTTGGATTATATCTTTCCGAAAGGATATAAATATGCTTACCGGATGGAGGGACTTGACCAGAATTGGAATTATATTGAACGTAATGAAGTCATTTATTCGCATTTGCCAGCCGGGGAATATACTTTTTATATAAAAGCATGTAACAGCGATGGCATTTGGGGGGATGCGACAGGTATCGATGTCGTGGTTCATCCTCCTGTCTGGCTCACCGGATGGGCTAAAGTGATCTATGTGCTTCTGGCACTGATGCTGGTGGGAGGCGTGCTGTATTATTTCTACAAGCGGAAATCGGATAAATATCAGCGGAGGATAGAAGAAATAGAAAAAGAGAATATTGAACGTAATTATCGGATGAAGATAGAACTTTTCACCAACTTCTCACATGAATTACGTACTCCGCTGACTTTGATTACCGGCCCGGCGGAAGATATTTTGCAGGATGAGACGCTGCCTCATAAATTCCTTTTCCCGATGAAGCAGATTTATAAAAATTCGAATCGCCTGCTTTTGCTTGTCAACCAACTAATGGATTTCCGAAAGTTAGAGTATGGAGCTATGACATTAAAGTTGAGTCGTGTCAATATAGGGACTTTCCTTACCAGCCAGATTGATAGTTTCTCGGATTTATTACATAAGAAGGAGCTGACAATCGGATATGACAATGATTATTATGGGGATAATCTTTGGATGGATACAGACCTGATGGAAAAAGTTATTTTCAATCTGTTATCGAATGCTGTGAAACACTCTCCCAAAGGCACGCAGATAAAAGTTCGTTCAGTGGAGAAAGCTGGCAGTGTTGTGATTTCGGTGAAAGATTGTGGGGAAGGAATCTCGGAGGAGAATTTGTCGAAGATATTCGATCCGTTTTTCCAGGTAGAGCAAGGTAGCAAGTCAGATCTGTTTGGTAGTGGCATCGGGTTGAATATGGTGCAATATGTAGTGAGACTGCATAAAGGGAAAATATCAGTGGAAAGCACACCCGGACATGGAGCCGAGTTTTTGGTGGAATTGAACTTGGGAAAAGAGTGTTTTGCCGGGGCGAATGTAGAGTTTGTTGAAAATCGTGAAGATACCTATCTGGAAAAAGTAAGGAGGGAGTGTATTGCTCCTATCGAAGAAGAGAAACCGGCTTCAGTAGAAGATGACAACCGTTATCGTGTACTTGTTGTAGAAGATGATGACGATATGCGCCAGTATATTGTGTCTTTGCTATCCCAACAGTATATTGTGTACGAAGCTTCCAATGGAAAGGAAGGATTGAAAGAAGCGGTTGAACAGATTCCCGATTTGATAGTCAGTGACGTGATGATGCCGGTTATGGATGGGCTTGAATTATGTAAGGCAATTAAAGAAGAGATGATTACGGCCCATATACCTGTTGTCTTGTTGACAGCAAAGGCCTTGAATGAGCATATTGAAGAGGGCTATAGTGTGATGGCAGATGATTATGTATTAAAGCCATTTGCTCCGAAAGTATTATTGGCAAAACTGGATAGTCTCATCAAAAATCGGAATCGTCTTCGCCGGATTTTCTGTGAAAAGCTGGATACTATTGAAGTTCCCGTAGCTGAACTTAGTGCTCAGGATAGTTTCATGCAACAACTGATGGAGCTAATCCGTGAAAGAGTACATGATCCTAACTTGTCCGTTAACGATCTGCATGAAGAATTGGGCATGAGCCGTTCGCAGTTCTTCCGGAAAATAAAGGCTGTTTCCGATGTATCACCTAATAAACTTATTTTGAATGTCCGCATGAAGCTGGCTGCCGAGAAATTGGCCACAGGTAAATATACTGTTTCTGAAGTAGCTTATGATGTCGGATATTCTGACCCTTCTTATTTTAGTAAAGTTTTTAAATCTACGTATAACATCGCACCTGCCAATTACCTGAAGCAACGGATGTAAAATCGTGTTTCTCTGGTAAAAATGTCCCAGACAGAGTGTTCTGGGCTTATTTTGCAGGTCTTTGATACTATTTTCCAAGTCGAGCGGGTGAACATTCTCTATGTTTGCACCGCTAAGGAATAGTAAATGATTTATTAACCTTGTAAAATTTAGTTTATGAACGACAAAGAAAAGCAAGAAAAGAGTTCTTATGAAAAACTAAGGTTTCTGGCGACTCTTTTTGTGTTATGCTTGAGCACGATGGCTTGGGCGCAGATGAAAGTCACCGGGACAGTGGTCGATATGATGGGGGAACCCATTATTGGCGCCAATGTGGTGGAAAGTGGGAATAAAACTGTAGGTACAATTACCGACCTTGATGGTAAGTTTACCCTGAATGTAAGTAAAGAAGCAACGTTGGTCATTACTTACGTAGGTTTTACAGAGAAAAGAGTAAAAGTGAACGGCAGGTCACAGCTTACCATTAAACTGGAAGAAGATTCTAAAACGTTGGATGAAGTGATCGTGGTAGGATACGGTTCAGTGAAAAAGTCGAATCTGACTACTTCAGTTGCTAAAATTTCCTCCGATGCGATTGATGGACGCCCTATTACCAGTCTAAGTGATGCACTTTCCGGTCAGTTGGCAGGCGTACAGACACAAACATCAAGTGGAATTCCGGGTGAAGAGATGCAGATTCTTGTCAGAGGAGCAAGCTCCATTAATGGTTCCTCTTCTCCGCTAATTGTGGTGGATGGTGTAATTACAGAATCCATGAGTGATGTAAATCCGTCAGATGTAGCTTCTATTCAGGTATTGAAGGATGCTGCCGCTACCTCTATTTATGGAGCCAGAGGTTCGGCGGGAGTTGTGCTGATTGAAACCAAGCAGGCAAGTGGGTCTAAACCGGTGATTACCTGGGAATCATACATTGGTACACAAAATGCGGTGGGATTACCCGAAATGATGACAGCAAAAGAATGGCTGGCATATAATATATGGTATACCAATGCCAAGTATTTGAATAAAGGAGGAACGAATAGTATGTATGTTCCTAATAAGAAAAGATCCTCCGGCGATCAGATCAACGAACAATGGTTGGTGAATCCTAATTCAGATGTAGCCGACTGGACGTTTAGAAATGACATTCCGACTACCGACTGGATTGATCAGATTATGCAAAATGCCCTGACTCATAATCACCAGGTATCTGTTTCCAGTAAAGGAAAGAAATATTCTATCTATCTTTCTGCCGGTTATCTGAATCAGGAAGGTATTGTTAAAAATACAGGTTTCGAACGTTTCAACTTCCGTTTGAATGCTTCGGTAGATCTGAATAGATATATCAAGGCTGGCGCTACGTTTGCCCCTACTATTTCTCACCAGGATAAAGGAGAGTCTGAAGGAAAGGATAAACAGATCATGAATGCATTGCTCATGCCTCCTATCATTGGCTTGGATGAAAATACCCGTGAATATGGATTCAATGCAAGCTATCGTAATAACGTGAACCCTTACGAAAGATTGATGTCAGTAGTAGATAAGAGAGAAAAGAAAACCTTCAATACCTCTTTGTGGGCGGAAGCAAAAATCATAAAAGGATTGACTTTCAAAACATTGTTCAGCTATAACTCGGACATGAGAATTGATGAGTACTTCCTTCCGGCAAATGTACAGCCCAATAATGGCTCGACTACGCAAGGAACTACCTCTACTCTTAGCATAAGCCGTACCGGTATTCAGAATACGTTGACTTATAACACAACACTGAATAAGAAGCATGCTTTAGAGATTCTGTTGGGGCAAAGTATTGACGAACGTAATGAATTCAGGACAAGTTTGGGAGCAATGGACTATCCGCTGGAAAGTGTACCGACCCTCAATATGGGTGCTACCCCTACGGAAGCCAGCAGTTCAAGAACCATTGTTCGTACTTCATCGCTTTTCGGACGTGTGAACTATAATTATGCAGATAAATATCTGGCTTCAGCATCAGTGCGCCGTGATGGTTCTTCTCGTTTCGGTCCGGGAAATCGTTGGGCTGTTTTCCCGTCCGTATCAGCCGGATGGAAGATCAGTGGTGAGGAATTTATGAAAGATATCAAAGTTATCAACCTGTTGAAACTACGTGCTTCCTGGGGTATGTCCGGTAACGACCGTATTGGTACTGCCGATTATATTCCTAATTATGATGTGACTAACACCGTGTATGGAGGAACTTCACAAGTGGGTGTGTATGCAAAGAATATAGCCAATGACAAACTTAAATGGGAGACAACCAAAGCATTTGATATTGGTTTTGACCTCTCTTTATTCAATAATCGTGTACAGTTGAATGTAGACTATTATATAAATAAGACAGATGATTTGCTTTATTCTACGAAGTTGCCTGCTGCGACCGGTTTCAGTACAGTAAAAACCAATCTTGCATCTATTGAAAACAAAGGATGGGAGATAGACCTGACGACAGTCAATGTACATACTAAAGCATTTAAATGGTCAAGCTCGCTCAATCTGGCAACCAATAAGAATAAGGTGCTCGATATGGGAGGAAATGATAATGTAATTACAGAAGCCTATGATGCTCGTTTTATCACAAAGGTGGGAGGTCCGATTTCACAATTCTATGTTTACCGTACGGATGGTTTGTTAACAAACGACGACTTTGAACTTGGTCCTGATGGTAAGTATGACAAATCCCGTCCTCGTGTTCCTGTCCTGACCAACCAGATTCCCGGAAATGTGAAATATGTAGATATGGACGGTAATGGGGAAATCAATTCCGACGATATGGTTCCTTATGGATCGAATGATCCGGATCTGACATACGGATTCACCAATCGTTTCTCTTATAAGAACTTGGAATTAAGTGTATTCCTTCGTGGACAAATCGGTGGTAAGGTGCTTTATCTGGCTGGTCGTAGTTTGGATACGGGACGTGGAAATTACAATGGATTGAAAAGATGGCTACATGCTTATAAAGAAGAATATGCCGGAGGAAATCCGATACCGACAAGTCTGGGAGTAGACATGTCCTGGGATGGTAAGACTCCATTACCTTACGGACTTGGCAACAACTCTCCTCTTAATAAGGACGGTCAAATGCACATGACAGACATGGCTATTTATAATGCTTCTTTCTTGCGGATACAGAACGTCAGCCTGACTTATAAATTGCCTAAGAAATGGTTGAGAAAATCTCATATTCAGGCAGCTAAAGTCTATGTGACGGCAGAAAACCTGTATACGTTTACAGATTATATCGGTAATCCGGATGTAAATAGCTATTCGCCCAATAATCCGATGGTGCGTGGTGCGGATTATACCACTTATCCGCAGTCGAGAAAGTATATATTCGGAGTTAACTTAACATTTTAATCTATTGCCATTATGAAATCATTTTATAAATTAATAGTAAGTATAAGTTGTCTGTTCGCACTATCTTCCTGTGAAGGATATCTGGATGTGGAGCAACCCTCTATTTATACTGACCAGAACTATTATAAAACGCCGCAGGATTTTGAAACGGCGATTAATGGTTGTTATGCACAATTGCAGACTATCTATAATAAGAATTATATGGAAGCAATTGTCACTCGTGCCGACGAGGTTCGTAACTCTACCCCGATAGGACGTTTCATGGATACCCCGATGGAGAGCAAATGGTCAAAGCCCTGGTCGGCTTGGTGGACACTGGTGTTTCGTTGCAATCAATTATTAAGCAGGATAGATGCAGTGGTTTTTACCGATGAAGATCGTAAAGCATATATTACCGGAGAGGCTTATGCATTGCGCGGACTGGCTTATCTTCAGTTTGCCTGGTGTTGGGGTGGTGCTCCGTTGATTACTAAGGAAATTTCTCGTGAAGAAGTGTATAAGGTAGCACGTTCCAGTCAGGAGGATACTTACAAACAGGCGATTTCTGATTTTGAAGATGCGTTTAACAGGCTGCCTGACAGTTGGGCAAGCAGTGAGGCAGGCCGGGTGACGAAATATGCTGCTGCCGGTATGCTGGGACGTACTTATATGTATATGCATAATTACACGAAGGCGGCAGAATATTTGGGAAAAGTCATTGAACAGGAAGGCACTCTTTATGAACTGGCTGGGAAATATGAAGATTGTTTCAGTGACGAATATAATAATGGTAAAGAACGGGTTTGGGAAGTTCAATATCTGGGTGGTACTACTGGTAAGGCTTTGGGATTAAGTCAAAGTTTTAGTGGTTGGTTCATTCCTTCTACGCTGAATAAAGAGAAAGGGGACTATGCTAAGTTGAACGGCATTACGTTCAATGGTGCTTCCAGCTCCATCCGTGCTTCCATGTCCATTGCGGGCGACGGAGTGTATGAAACAGGAGATAAGAGAAGAGACTTGACAATAGTCAATAACCTGTATCTTGACAAGAGCGCTCCGCAGGCCGATGTATATGTGGTGCGGAAGTTCTTAAGAGCCGCTAAGAATGCGCCGACGGCAGTTGACGAATGGGGAAATAATATTCCTATCCTGCGTTATACGGATGTTAAGTTGATGTATGCGGAAGCACTGAACGAATTGGATTATGCTACTTATCTATCTACCGATATATTGCCAATTATCAATGACGTAAGAAAGAGAGCAGGTCTGTCTGCTAAATTGTCAAGTGATTTTGCCGATAAACAAGCGGTATTAGACTATCTCGTTAAAGAGCGTTTTGTAGAATTCTCTTTCGAAGGAATCCGCTGGCCGGACTTGATTCGTTGGGATTTAGCAGAAGAGGCGATGGCAACACACTTTGCCCTGGTAGACGAAGGTTATAATGAAACGACCGAACAGCCTACGTATGCAATGAAGTCATATAATAAATTGGCGCCTATTCCTCTGTCGGATATATTAGCTTATGGAAATAAGGATATTATGTGGCAGAATGATGGTTATTAATCGTTGGTTAACACAAAAAAAGAAAGCTATGATGATAAAAACATTGAGATATATGATGTTGGGTGCTGTGCTGGTTATGGCAGGGACCTCTTGCAGTGATAATGATGAATATGACAATCCTTCACGTCCGGTAGAGCCGGGTGATTCCTACTTCAGTTCGGAACCGGTTGAAGAAGGTCCTTCCCTCTTTGATGCCGCAACCATAAATACCAGTAAGATTCCCCGGGTCACTTCGAACAAGAATACTGGCCTGGATGAATACTATCCGTTAGATCCGGGAGATACATGGGCGTCGGTTATTCGTCCGGAACGTGTGAAGTTTTTTGAGAAATTCCTGAAAGAAGATATGATATTTGTCAATGGGGGTACGTTCCTGATGGGAGCTACGGCAGAACAGGGAGAAGGTGTACATATTGACGAACTTCCGGTGCATAAAGTAACTGTGAGCGATTTCTATATTTGCAGGTTTGAGGTAACACAGGAAATGTATTCATACGTAATGGGTAAATGGGAGAATTTCTCATGGAAAGATCTTGCTACTACCCGGTTGCCGATGGATAATCGTCTTTTCTCTGAAATGCAGACATTCTGTAATAAATTGAATGAGATAACAGGATTACATTTTACCTTACCTACGGAGGCGCAATGGGAGTTTGCGGCTCGTGGAGGCAGGAAAAGAACTTCAACGGTTTATGCCGGAAGTAATAATTTTGATGAAGTGGGCTACAATCTTTCCAATTGTTACCGTTTGCCGGAAGGACAGACTGGTATGCAGTTCTGGCCGGAAGAAGTAGGAAAAAAATTACCAAACGAATTAGGACTTTATGATATGTCCGGCAATGTAGCGGAAGTCTGCCTCGACTGGTACGACGAATATAGTGGTGAAGATCAGGTAGATCCGGTAGGTCCGGACGCATTGCCGTCGGATGTGCCTCAAAAACGAATCTGTCGTGGTGGAGGATGGAATACAAATACGAGTGCTTGCCGGGTTTCTGCCCGTGCTGCCTTTCCCGTAGATAAACGTAATAAGTTGATTGGTTTCAGGTTAGTACATCCTAAATTGGAGAATGTACAATAAGTGTTTGTTTTAAGGTATTGAATATTAATAGGTAGAGTAATGAAGAAGTATGGTATAATAGGGATCGTGTTTGTCGGGGTAGCGGTGATTTGTGCTTTCACATTTAGAGGGCATAAAGAGGCTGACTATTTGTTGACGGATTTTCCGGCAGAAGCTGATCCGGTGACGGTTGGAAACAAGATAGCCGATCGTTTTCTGGAGCAATGGCATTCGCAGTATGGCAGTCCGCTACGTGTAGACGAACCGCGTACACAAATCACTTATCCGGATGTATTCCCGATTTGCTTTCTGGGAAAGCATTCCGACCGGTTTGTTCAGAAAGATCACATTTTCATCCTCATATAATACATTCAGTTTTACTTTGCTTTTAGCGGTATTTTTCTGTACCGGCCGAAAAACTTCTTCTGAAGTTTTTGAAAATTTTTTAATTGTTTCATCCGAAAAAAACAACTTCACATTATCGCCGAGAGCTAAAATTTCATTTCCCGCAGCCTTTTTCCCGTTTAATGTAATATTCTTTTTACGAAGCATTTTATAGAGAAAACTTTTCGGAGCCTGATCCAGATATTTTCCTAAAAATTTATCAAATCGCTGTCCCGCTTCATTTGAGTTGATTTCTATCTCTTTCATTTGACTTAATTCCTTTTTATTTACATAGAGATGTTTAGAATAAGACCACGTACCGTTTCTTCTTTTGTTTTTGTATCTTCCTGTTCGACAGCCGCAATATTATTTAAACCTTCCGCTCTTGTAATAAACGGCTTATACTCATTTAATATACGAATTTGAAATCCTTTGTAACCGTTTTGTGCTAAAATTGTTTTTATATGATCGGCAAGTTCTGTCGTGTTTACTTTATTATAATGGGTATATCCGAAAATATTATGTCCGGATATCACAATGCAGTCAACAGGCATTATATGATCTCTGCTCGTGATCACCATATCATAACAAACAGTCAGAAGATCAGTTTTTGACGCGATTTCTTTCGCTCGTTCTCCATCGATCGAACGATAAGGAAAGCGTGTAATAACTCCTACAAGCGCTTTCGATGCCGGAAGACATCCGACAATAGCTACTACTGTAAGAAGATTTAATTTTGTTCCTGTCTGAAAATATCCGAGAAGCAATATTGCGATCACGATGCCAAAATAGGCAAGCGTTCTTATGATTTCTATTTTTCTTTTATAATTTAAATATCCCGGCATTCCTTTTTCTGTCTTTTTCATGATACAAATAGTTCCTCCGCTTTCAAAATAAGACTTACCGGCAGCAGTTTTGTCATAATTTCTGCCGCTTTTATTCCTGCTCCATATACAGAAACAGATTTCTTCTTTCTGCTGTCAATAAGAGCTCTATGAACAACTTTATTTGCCGCCGCCATATTCAGCTTTTTGAGGGGATTTTTTAATTCTCCGCTCACCTCGAAAAATTCTGTTTCCACAGGTCCCGGACAAACTGCCGTCACATAAATGCTTTTTTCTCTTAATTCTTGTCCCAGAGCACGTGAAAAACTTAAAACACATGCTTTAGACGCCGCATAAACAGCAAAAGAAGGCTGCGGACAAAACGCCGCCGCACTTGCCATGTTTATAATACGGCTTCCCATCTTCATATAAGGAAGCGTCATTTGCGTTATGCGGATAAGCGCAGTGCAATTCAGATCGATCATATCCGTATGAATCCGTTTTCCTTTTTCGGCAATTTCCGAAAAAGTTCCGCTTTTGCCAAAACCGGCTGCATTGACAAGCATTCTTATATTAGGGTGCCATTGACAAAGCTCTGTATAAAATTGTCTGTATACATGTTTTTTCTGTAAGTCTCCCGCAAAAATGCGAAGCGGAACATTAACTTCTTTCCTAAGCTGCTCCAACCGTTCTTCCCTTCGTGCAATTACCCATATTTCGTCGAGATCCTTATAAAAATATTCCAATTGACGAACAAACTCTCTTCCTATACCTGATGACGCTCCGGTGACAACTGCAACTCTCATTTTCATTTATCCTCATTTCTTTCTATGCACATTTCTGATTGTCTTTTTCTTATAGTTTGTTTTCTTATCTATCTTTTTATAAGCTGGCTTTTTACTTGTATTTACTTGTTTTTCACGTCCTGTATTTGTACTGTCTTTTTCACGTCCGGGACGGATCAGACACTTTGGTCCGTAGCCGACAAGATCCATTCTTCCCGTTTTTCTCAAAGCTTCCAAAACAAGGTCATAATGTTTCGGATCACGATACTGAATCAAAGCGCGCTGCATCGCTTTTTCATGCGGGGATTTCGGAACATAAACAGACTGACCGGTGCGCGGATCGATTCCCGTATAATACATGCAAGTTGAAAGCGTAGAAGGTGTCGGATAAAAATCCTGCACCTGCTCCGGCATATATCCGAGGTCACGGCAGTATTCTGCCAGTTCAACAGCTTCTTTTAACGTTGATCCCGGATGAGAAGACATAAGGTACGGGACAAGATACTGATCCATTCCGAGTCTTTCATTCATTTTCTTAAACTGTCGTGTAAACTCTTCATATATTCGATGTTCCGGTTTTCCCATCAAAGAAAGCACGGGAGCGCTGATATGTTCAGGCGCCACTTTCAGTTGTCCGCTTACATGATACTGACATAGTTCTTTTAAAAATGTATTCTTTTTATCTGCCAGCAAATAATCAAATCGGATTCCCGAACGGATAAATACTTTTTTTACTTTCGGGATCTTTCTTAATTTTCGTAATAGTGCAACATAATCACTATGATCTGCATCTATATTTTTGCAAGGAGCAGGAAAGAGACACTGCTTTGTCGCGCATACACCGTGCCGAAGCTGTTTTTCACAAGATGGATGACGAAAATTTGCGGTCGGACCTCCTACATCATGGATGTATCCCTTAAAATCTTTTTCTTCAACCATTTGTTCCGCTTCTTTTATAAGCGATTCATGACTTCTGACCTGTACAATACGCCCCTGGTGAAATGTAAGCGCACAGAAACTGCATCCTCCGAAACATCCCCTGTTGCTGATCAGGCTGAAGCGGATCTCCGAAATTGCCGGGATTCCTCCTTTCGCTTTATAAGACGGATGATAAGTCCTCATATACGGCAGATCATAAATATCATCCATTTCTGTAACACTTAACGGTTTTGACGGCGGATTCTGAACGACATATAAATGTTCCGAATAAGGTTCTGCAAGTCGTTTCCCGCTAAATGCATCCGTATTTAAATATTGTGTATAGAAGCTTTTTGCATACATTTTCCGATCTGCTTTTAGCTCCTCATAAGAAGGCAGAAACTGGGCGTCATATATTTTTTCTTTCTCTTTTATTTTAACGACAGTACCATCAATATAAGTAATTTCTTCGAT
>OGXH01000425.1_pt1 | contig 29098 bp, 34 predicted proteins | sample 1576241 | NCBI WGS metagenome assembly OGXH01 (sample SAMEA3541529, study PRJEB24748) | human gut metagenome | biome: human gut; feature: human-associated habitat; material: faeces | place: China | collected 2012
TGATGTGCTGCTCAATGATATGACGAAGCGGCTTTTGACCCAACATGGTTATTGCGTAACCTCTGCATATTCTGGAAGCGAGGCGCTTCTGTTGATTGAGAAAGGCACTTTTGACTTAATTTTACTTGATTTAATGCTGCCCGGCATACCGGGGGAAACAGTATTGGAAAAGATGAAAAGCACGATGGATATTCCGATTATCGGTGTGTCCGCTAAAACGGATATAGACAGCAAAGTGAACCTCATACGAAATGGTGCAGATGATTACATCACAAAGCCATTCGACAATCAAGAGCTTCTGGTGCGGATTGAAGCAGTGCTCCGGCGCTTTCAGAAGTCTACCACCCCCAACAATAGCAAAATACTTCGCTTTAAGGATTTGTCCCTTGATACAGAAGCTATGGAGGCTAAAATCAGGAATACCCCCATTACTTTGACACGGTATGAATACCTGATTTTGCAACTTCTGATGTCCTCGCCCTCAAAGGTATTCACAAAGAACAATATTTTTGAAAGCGTGTGGAATGAAAATTTTATCGGGGACGATAATGCAATCAATGTCCACATTGGAAATCTCCGCAAGAAGTTTGCCAAGGTCAATCCAGAGGAAAAGTATATTCAGACGGTTTGGGGCCTCGGTTTCAAAATGCAGGGCTAATCCTTAGAGAAATCTTATGAAGTTTGCACACCAGTCTGCTACAATAAGACAGCATGGAAAGGGGATGATTATTTTGGAGACTGCTTTGGAAACAGCCGGGTTGACCTATGTTTTCCCGGATGGAAACGGAATTAAAAATATCGCGTTTCAGGTAAAACGCGGAGAAATCTATGCACTGTATGGCGGCCATCACGCCGGGAAATCTGTACTGTTGCAAACCATTATGGGTACACTTAGACCTCAAGCTGGTACGCTCAAATTATTTGGCAATATAGACTATCAGAAGGAGCGCCGCCGGATTGGGTTTGTACCACAAAAGCCTGTGACAATCGGCTCTCTGTCACCTGCTGATATGCTGCGTTATTTTTCTTCCGTTTTTGGAACCACAGAAATCCATATTTTAGATATACTGCATTTGAACCTGAAAGAGAAAAAGGCGGTACGGCGATTGCCATTATCGACCCAGCGTTTAGTGAATTTGGCTGTTGCCCTTTTGGGAAATCCAGATATGATAATTTTGGACGATCCTTTTTCCGGGCTAGATAAGGGAGAATGTGAACACCTGCTTTCTGTTCTGAACTATCTGCATGAAATCAACCATACCACACTTTTAATCTCTGGACAGGATTATACGCTGCTTTCCCGGCTTGCATCCAAATATGGCGTAATGGCAGATGGAAAGCTGCTTTGTGAGCTTACGGCTGGGGAATTGAAAGAGAGCTGCCAGCGGTGCATAAAGATAAGAACTCCACAATTAGAACGGGCTATTACGATTTTAAGCCAGCAGTTCCCGGATTTTGAAGTGTTGGGTCATGACCTGATTAGAATTTTTCATTGTAATGAGCAATCCGGGGAAATCAATACGCTGCTGGTTCATTCCGGGATAGAGGTATCAGAAATCTGGCTTGCCGGTATGGAGCCGACCGACTATCTTTTGAAAATGACAGGAGGTGCAAAGAGTGATTCAGACGATGCAAAGTGAGTTGTTCCGTATCCGCAAAAGCCGCCTGTTTTGGGCCTGCCTCGTATTGGCTGCGTTTTTTGTCTTTGCGCTTGCCCTGACCTTTTATCACAATTCGGTAAATGGTATGCTTCCGGTTATATCACTGGTTTCGTTCACGGAGTTTCTGTTTTCAGATTACAGTCTGATTTTTCCATTGACGCTCTTTTTGTGCCTGTACTTTACAGAAGATTTTCATACCGGCACATACAGTATCACACTTTCTAAAGGTACAAGCAGAGTACACCTATTCTTTGGAAAACTGCTGGCCTCATGGGGTGGCGTTTTATTTTTTCTGTTTGTATGCTTTGGTGTTGCGTATTTGTCAATTCTGATGATGGGAGCATCCCGGTATGACATAAAGTATTCGTTTTCTGCAATCGGAGTCTTTCTTTTGTTTCAATGCCTGTGCTTTTTAGGTTACACTGCATTTCTCAATTTGTTAAGTTACCTGCTCCGGCATCGGATCATTGTTACGATTACCGCATTTTTTATGCTGGGGGTTTTGTATTTATATCTCACAAAGATAAGTACAGCACTGGATATGGATTATTCGCTCTACAAGTATTGGGTTGTAGGGCTATCTCATAGCTTGCAGATCAATACCTTTGGGGAGGATTTAATACCCATTTGTTTGACACTGGTAGTATATCTGTTTTTACCAACAGCTATTTCGCTCTCCCTGTTTCTAAGGTTGGACTTGCGCAATTTGGAAAGGCGGTGATGGCTACATGATGGTGTTATGTATCTTGCTTGCAATGCTTTCCCTGTTTTTGTCCCTGAAACTGATTTATCAGCGAAAGTTGGTTCAGAAAGTAAAAAAACAGATTGACTTTCTGATTGACCGTGATACGCAAACCGAAATTATGGTGGAAAAAACGGATGGGACAATACAGGATTTGGCTGCAAGTATCAATCATCTTCTGAAAAAATATCGTAGCATGGGGCAGGAAATTGAACGGAGCGATACACTGTTCCGAGATACCATTACCAGTCTTTCCCATGACTTGCGAACGCCGCTGGCAACAGCAAATGGCTATATCCAGCTCTTACAGGAACAGGATTTAACAGGGGAGCAAAAAGAATATGCAACGATTGCGGGAGAAAGAATTTCCGCTGTAAAGCTGCTTCTCGACCAACTGTTTGAATTTGTAAGGATTGAGGCCGACGAACTGAAATTGAATTGTAGAAATACGGATATACACAGTGTACTTCGGGATGTTGTCGCCTCATACTACGGCGATTTTGAACAGAAAAAATGTGTCCCCTATATCGTTATCCCAAATCCACCAGCTATCATTTGGGGCGATCCAGATGCCTTGACCCGGATTTTCTCAAATGTGGTTTATAATGCACTTGTTCACGGGGAGGGAAATTATCAAATCACCGCAGCGATAGAAGAAGCTCAAACGGTCATAACCATTAAAAATGCGTCGAGCAGTATTCAGCAAGAAGATATTCCTCATTTGTTTGACCGTTTTTACACCACCGACCAGTCACGAACAAAAAAGACAACCGGTCTGGGATTGGCAATCGCTCAAAGACTTGTGACTCGCATGGGCGGGCAAATTGTCGCTTCCTTGCAAAACGGTATCTTTGCAATTCAAGTCGTGTTTCCCATTGTCAATTCCTAAAGGGCTGCTTCGGCGGCTCTTTTTTCATCCTTAGACTTTCCTTAGACTTTTCTCAAACAAATCTTAAACCTCTTTGGTAAAGTATGAGCCATAGGAGGTATAAACAAATGGTTAAAGTAGCTTTAGTGGTTTCTATCATCGCTTTGGCGGTGTGCCTGCTCACGGCCTTGCATGGCGTATTGAGCGATGGACTAAAAGGACTAAAACAGAGATCAAAACCCATTAGTATTTCATTTTTGATTTATGCTGTGGCCTTTTTGCTTTTCATCTTTTTTCAATAACGGAGGTATTTCATGCTGCAAATCAAAAATGTAAATTTGAATGTTGGAAATACCGCATTGCTGTCCAACATCAACTTGACTTTAGAGCAAGGAAAAATCTATGGTGTACTGGGGCCAAACGGAGCCGGTAAAACAACACTGTTTAAGTCCATGCTGGGTCTGACTGCCTTTTCGGGAGAAATCCTCTCTGATGGACAGCCCGTTTCCAGTAGATGTTTTGGAAGTTTGATTGAATACCCGGCTTTTTACCCCCGGCTCACCGTAGAGGAAAATTTGAAGCTCCACGCACAATATTTAGGTCTGAAAAGACCAAACATCGAAGTGGCGCTCAAACAAGTGAACTTGCTGGATGCCCGAAAAAAGCTGTTCTCTCAACTTTCTTTGGGGATGCGCCAACGACTGGGAATTGCTCGCGCCTTTTTAGGCGATGTTCAATATTTACTGCTGGACGAACCTACCAACGGTCTTGATCCGATGGGGATAAAGGAAATCCGGCTGCTTCTGAAAGAACGCTTAAAATCTCCCCAACACTGTATTTTGGTATCAAGCCATAATCTGACGGAGATTGCTGCTGTCACGGATGTTCTTATTTTCATTCGTGACGGAAAAATCATCAAGATTGTAGAAAACGACTATAACGAAAAGGAACTGGAAGCACTGTATGAGGATATTATGACTTCCGGCCAGAGGGAGGAAGCATAATGGGAGTGTTGATTAAAAATGAGTTTTACAAGTTGAAGCGGGAATGGTTTATGGTATTTCTTCTGCTGTTGTCGCTTCTTCCCATCATTACCGGCGGAGCAGGAGCAATTTTCAACAGTAGCACAACATCACTTGCTGACCTGTTCTTCTTTATGAATAACCAGTTTTCCATGTTCTTCCCAATGGTGATTTTCATTTTAATTGGTTCACTGTTTTATCAGGAATACAAGAACAAAACCTACATCAACTGGATTACCTACGGGTTTTCAAAGAAGAAGCTCTTTCTATCGAAAGTTACTGTCAGCGTCGTTATCGGCATCTGTTTTGCGGCTGTCTTATTTATCGCATTTGGCCTATTGGTGGCGATACTCAATGGAGCTGGCAGGTTGACCGGCGGTATTTCCCTGTTCCTCAAGCTGGCAATCGGGTTTGGAATTGAAGCCGGTGTTGTCGTTTTTGTAACGACCTGTTTAGGGGCAATCGTTATCAATCTGAGCCGCAATATTATTGTAACAAGCGTTGTCGGAGTTATATATGGCTTTGTATCTTGCCTGTTCATCGGTTCAGAAAGAGGCTTTGTCATTCCGGGTATGCGCGGCCTCCTGCCGCGCCTCGCGGAGCGCCGCTTCGATCATGGGTTGCGTTCTGAATTCCAAATATGATTCCTCCTTTATTTCGCGCTCATCCCATGGTATGCCGCGCTCGTTCGGCACGTTCCTACACTTTGGGCAACACCGCATAATTCACCTTCGGCCTTCGCCGGACATTTTTCGCCGAATGCTCTTACTGAATTGTGCGGTGCCGCCCCGAATGTTGACAAATCAATAAGTTTGTGCTATACTTTGCAGACAAGTTGAGAAATCAACATATCGAAATGGAGGAACACCATGGAAGAACGCTATGGGGTCTTTACGCAGCGCATCGCGCGCATCAGCCGCTGCATCCGCCGCCTGAAGGCGGAGGAAATGGCGCGCTTCGGTCTGAAGGGCCCACATGTCTCGTGCCTGTACTATCTCGGGCTGGACGGCCCCCTGACGGCGGCGGAGCTTTCCGAGCGCTGCGATGAGGACAAGGCCGCCGTCTCGCGGACACTGGAATTTCTGATGAAAAACGGCTATGTGACCACGGAGGCCGCATCGCGCCGCTACCGCAGTCCCCTGTATCTGACGGACCGGGGGCGCGAGATCTTCGCCGCCCTGCAGGCACGCATTGCCTCGATGGAGGACGCTGCCAGCATGGGCCTGACAGAGGAGCAGCGGAGCAAAATGTATGCCGCACTGGAATTGATCTGCGGCAATCTGGAGCGGCTGTGCGCCGCAGAACAGGAGGATACCCTATGAAACCCGTCCGCATTCTTGTCGACTCGACCGTCGATCTGCCGGAACGCTGCCGCGCACAGGTGCGCGCCGTTCCGCTGACGGTGCATTTCGGAGACGAAGAGCTTATTGATGGCGTTACCATCGACCGCAGGCGCTTTTATGAGCGGCTGATCGAGTCCGACGTGCTGCCCACGACGAGTCAGGCCACTCCGGCGGCCTTTGTCAAAGAATTTGAGGCCGTCCGGCAGGCCGGAGAGAGCGCCGTAGTCATCACCATCTCTGCCGAGCTGTCCGGGACCTATCAGAGCGCCTGCATTGCCGCGGCAGACTATGAGGATATCTATGTTGTTGACAGCCGCAGCGCCGCCATCGGATCCGGCATTCTGGCAGAGCTGGCGCTGGAATGGGCGGCGGACGGCATGGCCGCCGCCGAGCTTGCCGGGCTGCTGACGAAAAAGCGGGACGACATCTGCCTGCTCGGCCTGCTCGATACGCTGGAGTATCTCCGCCGCGGCGGGCGCATCTCACGCACAGCGGCGCTCGCGGGCGGGCTGCTCGGCATCAAGCCGGTCGTTACGCTGGAAAACGGGGCCGTGACCATGATCGGCAAGGCGCGCGGCTCGAAGCAGGGCAACAACCTGCTTGTGCAGAAGGTACGCGAGAGCGGCGGCATCGACTTTTCCCTGCCGATCCTGCTCGGCTACACCGGCCTGAGCGATGCCCTGCTGCAGAAATATGTGGCGGACAGCGCGGCGCTCTGGCGCGATCACTGCGGCAGTCTGGAGCAGACGCTGCTGTGCAGTGTGATCGGCACACATACGGGGCCGGGTGTCGTAGCGGTCGCGTTCTTCAAGAACGGTGTTTGAGCGCAGTCAAATTGTAACAAACTGACGTGCTTTTGTACAATTGACGTCAATACGGCGTATGTAAAATTTGAAACGTTTCATGCAGTTCGGTTTTGGGAAGGCTACATGGAATTATTTCAAAATATTTTGCAAAATCCTGTTTACAAACGGAACATAGTATGATATATTGAGCATGTAAGCAGGAATCATGGATTCTTCCACACAGAGCTGAATTTCCTGTTACAGGAATCGGCCGTTGGCAGGCGGCTGAAATTTAAAAAGAAAGTTGGGAAAGTTATGCCTCAGTTTGTACAGTCCGAACAGCAGCGTGAACTGATCAGTTCTCTCGTCCAGGAGCTTCCCGCCTACCGCAAGAAGATGCGGATGTCTCAGGCAGAGCTCGGTGATGCCGTCGGCAAGAGCCGTCAGAAGATCTCCGAGATGGAGCGCGGCTCTGCTCCCCTCGGTTGGGACACCTATCTGGCTATCCTCATGGTCCTGGGCGCTCATGGCGTTCTGGAGCCGCGTGGCCGTGATGCCGAGCGTCTTGCCGCTACCGGTCGCCTCATCGGTGGTCGCATCCGCTTCTGATTTCTGAAAACGGGATAGAACGCAAATGCATGTAAAGGTCCGCTGTTATGCCTGACAGCGGACCTTTTTGCAGCCTGAACGGGACTGCACCATTCGCAGCGAAAAAACTTTTCGCATTCCTGTAAGATTTTCTCTCCGGCGCGGTCTTATTGGCAGAAAGGAGGTGGCGCCGTGTCAGAGCTTGCGGAGATCTACCGCATTTATTTTGATGATGTCTACCGCTATCTGCTTGCCCTTTCTCACGATGCCCAGCTTGCCGAAGAGCTGACGAGCGAAACATTCTGCCGCGCTATGCGCGCGCTTCCCGGCTTCCGCGGGGCCTGCGATATCCGCGTCTGGCTCTGCCAGATCGCGAAGAACTGCTTCTATACCGAGCAGAAGCGCATGGGCCGCATCGAGCTGCTGGATGACGGGAAAATGGAAGCACTCCCCGCTTCCGCCCCGAGTCTGGAGGAGCAGCTCACGGACCGGGACGATGCCGCACGCATCCGGGCCGCGCTCCACAGCGCGCCGGAGCCGTATAAGGAGGTCTTCCTCTGGCGGGCGCTCGGCGGTCTGAGCTTCAGGACCATTGGGCAGCTTTTCGGCAAATCGGAAAACTGGGCGTGCGTGACCTATCATCGCGCCAAAACCATCATCCGAAAAAACATGGAGGGATCAACATGAATCAGGAATGCAGCATTGTGCGGGACCTTCTCCCGCTGTATGCCGAGCGGCTTACGAGTCCGGAGACCGCTGCCTTTGTAGAAAAGCACCTGCGCACCTGCGCGGACTGCCGCGCCGCCCTGCAGGAGACACAGGCCCCGCCTGCCCTGCAGCCCGCTCCGGACGCCGCGCCCCTGCAGCATTTGCAGAAAAGGCTGGCGCGCAAGCGCCTGCAAATCATCGTGATGACGGCTCTGTTTGTCCTGACTGCCGTGATATCCGCAGCCGGCATTTTGAATGCTCCGATCTATTTCCCCTATACGGACGATCTTGTGCAGGTGACGGAGGATGCGGGAGCGCTGGAGCTTACGTTCCGTGCTGATGTCGCCAACGTCACGACGGAGCGCTTTGTCGATCCGGACGATCCGTTGCGCGAGATCTGCCTTGTGGAGGCCTGGTCGACGCTCTGGGAGCGCTGGTTCTCCGGCCCGCATACACAGGCCGCCCGGCTCGAGGCGGAGGGCGGTAAGCCGCTCACCGTTCTCTATAGCGAAAACGACGGCACGGAGGCGGTTTATCTCGCGGGAAAGCCGATGGCCTCCGGCGGCATGATCGCCCTGCCGTCCCTGACGCTCAATTACTATGCCTTTGTAGCCCTGATCGTTCTGGCAGCCGTCATGCTCGTCCGTATTTTTGTCCGGAAGAAGCCGCGAGCCTGCGTCTGGACGGAGCGCGTGATCCTGCTGCCGGTCGCCTATCTGCTGGCGCACGTCACTCTTCTGGGGCTCACTGCCACGACCTATTCTCTGCCGCATGATTTTGCCTTCGTGTTCTGCGCGGCGCTGCTGCTGTACTGCGCGCTGCTGCTCCTGCACGGGCTGATCCGCGACGCACTCGAGCGCAGAAAGCGCGCCTGATACCCGCTCAGCGGCGCTCAGGAAACGCTGCTGCAGAAGTATCAAAATACAAATATGTAAAGGACCGCTGCGGCGACGCAGCGGTCCTGGCTTGTTTATTCGCGATAGCCCTTCATCATTTCCTGAAACAGCTCATACGTCGACGGCGGCGTATAGGTGATGGCGTTTGCACCTGCCTCAATGGTGCGCAGGATACTCTCGCCGGTCTTGCCGCCTGTTGCGATGATGGGCACGTCCGGCAGGGCCTTGCGGGCCTCCCGTACCAGCTCCGGCGTCTGCGCAGCGGCTGCGATGTTCAGAATGGAGGCTCCAGCCTCGATGCGCGCCTCGAAGTCCGTGTCGAATTTCGTCACGGTGATGACGGTCGGAATATCGATCACGCCGGAGACCGCGCGGAGATTCAGATTGTTGATCGGCGCATTGAGCACAACGCCCATCGCGCCCTGCGATTCGACGTCGCGCGCAAGCTGCACCGTGCGCAGGCCGCGCGTCGTGCCGCCGCCGACGCCGCAGAATACGGGGACATAGGAATATTTGATGATCGCGTCGCTGATGGCCTGCTGCGGTGTGAACGGATAGACGGCAAATACGGCATCCGCGTCACAGTTCCGGATAATGGCCAGATCGGTCGTGAATACGAAGCTCTTCAGCCTTCGGCCGTTGACGATGATGCCGCTTGCCTGATAGATCTCCTGCGGCATGCGCAGAATGTGGCGCAGGCGGCTGTCGATGTTGGGGGGCTGCTTTTCCATACAAGAGTCCTCCTGTCTCTTTTTTGCCAGTATACCACGAAATTATGAATACTTTGAGAACAAATCATTTCCGTTCTGCCTTACTCTGCTGCGGAAAGCGCACGGCGCAGAAAATCGCGGTAGGCTTCCGCCGCCGACGCCGGGAACACGATCTCCGCCCGGCCGCCGAAGCCTGCGAGCCAGCCGAGGAACGTCGGTGAAACGGAGATATCCGCCTGAAAGACAAAGTGGTCCGGCCCGTCCGGCACGAGCAGGCGGTCACGGCCGAAGCGGTCGAGCACAACGCCTGCCAGCGAGTTTTCAAACCGCAGCTTCATGCGGCACTGCTCCCCGCGGAACATGCCGAACACCTGCTGGGAATAGACGGCCGGGTCAAAGGAGCGCGTCTCGTCGTTGCTCTCGCGCGGGACGCCCGTCGCCGTGATCTCCGTCATCTTGTCTACGCGGTAGTGCGTCAGGCCGTGCGGCGCGCCGTAGGCCACGAGATAATAGTTCTCGTCCTCCCAGCACAGCGCGATGGGGCTTGCCTCATAGGTCTTCGGCCGGAAGCGGCGCCGGCCCTGCAGATCCCAGTCAAAATAGCGGAACGTGATGCGGCTGTTCCCGGCGATGGCCGCATGCAGCGTATCGACATTGCGGCAGACGTCCTCGCTGCCGCTTTTGGCGCGGCCGGTAACGACGACCTCGCGCCGCAGCAGCTCCGCTTCGTGCGCGCTCGAGAGGGCGGCGAGCTTGCGGATCAGGGCCATGGACTCCTTTTCGGAGAGGAACCGCGCCGCCTGCACGGCGTCGACGAGCAGCTTCAGCTCTGAAAGGGCGAAATCACGCTCCGGCACATAATAGCCGCCGTTTTTGCCGCTGACCTTGCGAATTTCCATGCCGTAATCGCGCAGGGTGTCCAGATCATCATAGACGCTTTTGCGCTCCGCACGGATGCCCTCGCCCTCCAGCGCCGCAAGGATCTGCTGCATGGACACCGGGTGCAGCTCGTCCGTATGGCTGCGCAGATAATCGCGAAGGATGAGGAGCTTCAGCTTCTGCCGTTCCGATTTTGCCATGGTACTCTCACCTCTGCTGCCAACATACCACACCGGCGCCATAAATTGCAAGCCCCGTTTTGGGAAATGGAAAAAAATTTCCCGCAGGACTTCTCTGCTTGACGATTCCGCCGCTTCGTGGTATCCTAGAATAGAATATCATGACACGAGGATACGCTATGAAGCTGAATCGCAATGAAAAATATGTCAAATGGGGTCTCACGGCCTTTCTTGTGATTGTCGCCGCCGGACTGTTCTGGCTCGTTTTCTCCAACCTGCGCGGCTTTTATGATCTGATCGTCGAATTCCTCAACATCATCGCCGCTCTGCTCTACGGCTGCCTGTTTGCCTATCTGATGAATCCCGTTATGAAGGTCACGCAGCGGATCATGGACAGGCTGCTTGCCAAACGGAACCTCAGCGATCGGATGGCCGCGCGCATCAGCAAGATCACGGGGATCTGCGCTGCCGTGCTGGTGTTCTGCCTTGCGGTCTATGCACTCATCGCTCTTATCGTGCCGAACCTGATCGCAAGCATCGAGGAGCTGCTGCAGCCCGAAAAGCTCGAAAGCTATTATGCGACCATCAGCAAGTGGTTCCGCGGCATTTTCACGAACAGTGACATCCAGTCCTTCCTGGAAAAGACTGTCGGCGACCCGCTGGAGATGGTCATCGGCTGGCTGAAGAAGCTCGATTACAGCGTGATCGTCACGAGCCTGACGAGCTCGGTCTACAGCGTTGTGATGGTCATCTTCAATATCCTGCTCGGCATCGTCGCGGCCGTATATATCCTGATCTTTAAGGAAGAGCTCTGTGCGCAGGCCAAGAAGGTCACCGTGGCGGTCTTCAGTCGCCAGCATGCCGATCGCCTGCTGGAGCTGGCCCGCCGGACGAACAGCATCTTCGGCGGCTATGTTATGGGCAAGATCATCGACGCCGTGCTCGTCGGCGTCATCACCTACTTCGGCGTGCTGTTCATGGGCATGCCCTATGCGGCGCTCATCGGCACGATCGTCGGCGTGACGAACATCATTCCCTTCTTTGGCCCCTTCCTCGGCGCGGTGCCCTCGGCCCTGCTCCTGATGATCGACAAGCCCGTCAACGCCCTGTATTTCTGCATTTTCATTCTCATTCTGCAGCAGGTCGACGGCAACATCATCGAAAACCGCATTCTGGGTGAAAAGCTCGGCATTTCGGACTTCTGGGTGCTCGTTGCCATTCTGGTCTTCGGTGGTATCTTCGGCTTTGCCGGGATGCTTCTTGGCGTGCCGGTCTTTGCCGTGCTCTACACCGTCATCGGTGACCGCGTCAACAAGCGCCTTGCCCGTAAGCGCCATCCCCTGCAGACGAGCCTGTACTATACGATCCGCACCGTGGACGACCTGCCGCCCGTGACGGAGCCGAGCTACACGAGCGCTGCCGAGGAGCCTGCCTACGAAACACAGATCGACCCGGACGACGATATGGAGATCGACGATCCGGATTATGACGATATCCCCGGCTGAGCCGGAAAGGAGGAATCCATGGACGCATTTTTTGCCTCTGCCGCCGAATACTTTCAGGGAAGCGGCTCCGGCTTTGTCTCGGTGTTCTGCACCGTGTGGCGCTACCTTGCGCCGGTGCTGGCCGTGCTGCTGCTGTGGCGCTGTGCCCGGCCGCTGCTGAAATTCCGGCGGGAGCCGGAGACGTGGGCATGGCTCGTCATGCCGGACGGCAATCAGCTCCCTCTGACACACTGGGAGAATATCCTCGGCCGCGCGAAGGGCTGCGACATCGTCGTGGACTTCCCGACCGTTTCGCGCACGCACGCTGTCCTGACGCGCTATGATGATGGCAGCTGGTCCATTACAGATATCGGCTCACGCGGCGCAGTCACGCTCAACGGCGAGCCGGTCCAGATGGCTGCCGTAAACTACGGCGATACCATCTCGCTCGGCGGCGTGGACATGGTGCTTGCACCCGTCACGCAGTCCGAGCTCGAGGAGCAGCTTGCCAGCCGCACGCGCCCGGCCCATCAGTCCTCCCCTGCGCTGACCCTGTTCCTGCTGACGGTCTTCCAGCTTCTGACAACGCTGCAGCTCTGGATGGGTGCGGAGGCCGAAACAGCCCAAACGATCGTGCTGAGCTTCCTTGGCCTGCTGGTCATGGGGTGGCTGCTGTTTGCCGTGCTGCGCATGATGCGCCGCAGCGGCTACGAGGTGGAAACGCTGGCTTTCTTCCTCAGCACGCTCGGCTTTGCCGTCATCGCCTCGGATAACCCAGCCAATCTTACAAAGCAGCTCATCTGCCTGCTCGGCGGCATCGTGATCTATCTTATCATCGGCTGGTCGCTGCGCGACCTGTCCCGCGCGAAGAAATTTCGCTATCTGGCCGCCGTCGGCGGCATGCTCCTGCTGCTCGTCAATCTGGTGTTCGGGCAGGAGAACAACGGCGCGCGCAACTGGATCTCGCTTGGCGGCATCTCGTTCCAGCCGTCCGAGCTGGTCAAGCTCTGCTTCCTCTATGTCGGCGCATCCACGATGGACCGCATCGTAACGAAGCGGAACCTGTTCCTGTTCATTGTCTATTCCGCCGCCATCTGCGGCTGCCTTGCCCTGATGAACGACTTCGGCACGGCGCTCATCTTCTTCGTCGCGTTCCTCGTCATCGCCTTCCTGCGTTCCGGCAGCTTCGCCACGGTCACGCTGGCCTGCGCGGCCACGGGCTTTGCAGGCGTTCTGGCCGTTCGCTTCCGGCCGCATATCCTGCGCCGCTTTGCAACATGGGGCCATGCGTGGGAATATGCCTCTGCGGGCGGCTACCAGCAGACGCGCGCGATGATGTGCATCGCCTCCGGCGGTCTGTTCGGCCTTGGCGCAGGCAACGGCTGGCTCAAATATGTGTTTGCGGCGGATACGGACCTCGTTTTTGCTTTCCTCTGTGAGGAATGGGGCCTGATCATCGGCCTAAGCGCCGTTGCGGTCATCGTGATTCTTGCGGTGTTTACCGTCCGCTCGGCCAAGGTCGGCCGCAGCAGCTTCTATACGATCGCGGCCTGCGCCGCCGTGGCGATCCTGACTATCCAGACCATTCTGAACGTGTTCGGCACGATGGACCTGCTCCCGCTGACCGGCGTGACGTTCCCGTTCCTTTCCAACGGCGGCTCAAGCATGCTGGCCTCGTGGGGCCTGATCGCCTTCCTAAAGGCGGCGGACACGCGCCAGAACGCCAGCTTCGCGGTCCGCACCGCAAAGGCAGAGGAGGTGGAGCCGCTTGAATAAGCTCGCAAAACGCGCGTGGTTCGCACTTGCGCTGGCGGGTGTGCTTTTGCTCGGCATGGGCGTGATCGTGGTGCGTTACTTCATCGATTCGCCGGACTGGGTCACGTTCCAGAACAGCCCCCATGTCTATACGGACGGCGTTATGAACAGCGGCAAGATCGTCGACCGCAGCGGCACCGTCGTGCTCGATGCCACGAACGGCAAGTCCTATGCCGACAGTGCCTCGCTGCGCCGCAGCATGCTGCACCTGCTGGGCGACCGGGAGGGCAATATCACGCCTTTCCTGCTGCAGGAATACGGCTCGGAGCTTGTCGGCTTCGACCGCATCAACGGCACCTATTCCACCGGCAAGCGCGAGGGCCGGATGATGCTGACCGTAAGCGCAGACGTACAGCGCACGGCGCTGGCCGCGCTGGACGGCCGCAAGGGAACCGTCGGCGTCTATAACTACAAGACGGGCGAGATCCTCTGTGCTGTCTCCTCCCCAACCTACGACCCGGACGATGTGCCGGACGTGGAGGGCAACCCCGAGACCTATGAGGGCGTGTATGTCAACCGCTTCCTGCACGCCACCTATACGCCTGGCTCCGTCTTCAAGCTCGTCACGGCTGCAGCCGCGCTGGATGAGATCCCGGATATCGGATCCCGGACGTTCACCTGCGAGGGCAGCGCCGTCATCGGCGGCGAGACCATCCAGTGCAACGGCGTGCACGGCACGCTGAACTTTGAAGAGGCGCTGGCCCATTCCTGCAACGTCGTTTTCGGCGAGATCGCAGCGGAGCTCGGCCCAAAGACGCTGATGCGCTATGCCGAGCAGGTCGGCGTCACGCGCCGCTACAGCTTTGACGGTACAACGACGGCCGCCGGGAGCTTCGATGTCTCCGACGCGGCGGAATCCGAGCTGGCATGGGCCGGCATCGGCCAGTATACGGACCAGATCAACCCCTGCCAGTATATGACCTATATGGGCGCGATCGCCAACGGCGGCTCCGCCGCGGAGCCGTACCTTGTGAAAGAGGTCACCTACGGCGACTCCGTCAAGTATAAGGCCTCCACAAGCTCCACAGGACGTCTGCTCGACAGCACGACGGCCGGCCGCCTTGCGGACATGATGCACAATGCCGTTGTCAACGTCTACGGTGAGTGGAACTTCGCCGGACTATACGCAGGCGGAAAGTCCGGCACGGCAGAAAACGGCGGCGGGAAGGCTGCCAACGCTGTCTTTGCAGGCTTCCTGCAGGACAGCGACTATCCCCTCGCCTTCATCGTCGTGGTCGAGGAGGGCGGCGGCGGCGCGTCGGTCTGCACGCCGATCCTCAGTCAGGTGCTCAGCGCCTGTGTGGTCGCTATGGATGCCGATTAAGCAAAAAAGCTCCGCAGGATGGGTAAATTCCTATCCTGCGGATTTTTTATACATTTTCGTTCATCCGGCGGGACAGCTCACCGAGGTGCTTGGAAAGATAGATGAGCTCCGGCGAGAGCTTCGTCAGCTTCCCGTTCTCCACGACGTAATTTTCAATCGTCACGGCGGAGAGGTCCATCATCCGCCGCAGCTCGTTCTGGATGTAGTGCATCTGCACGCAGTGCGGCGAGCGGTCGACCGTCGCAAAGCGCAGCGTGCGGATCTTGCCGGTGTAGAGCATGGCACTGATTTTCGTGATGGCCATGTTGATATGCGTCTGCTCAAGGCACAGCTCAAACACATGGCCGGACGATGCGCACAGCTGCGCAAAGCCCTCCGGCTCCATGTCCGGCAGGCAGCTGCCGACGATCAGCACCGATTCGCCGACGTCATAGACGTTTGTTTTCATCAGCTCTTTCATGATTTTCTCTCTCCCTTAATCCAAAACATCAAACAGCGCGCCGTCCAGCGTCAGTATATCGTCCATGGGAATGTCCGTTCCGTCCAGAAGGCGGATGCGGCGTGCAATGGAATCGATCTGCTTCACGATCCCGCTGACGGTCTCGTAGGCTCCGCCGGATTTCCGTTCATCCGGCCGGAACCGGGTCAGGCGTACCTCCGGCTGCTCCTCCAGATGCTCCTGCAGCAGACGGAAGCGCCGGTCCAGCGCGGCCAGCTCCGCCTCGGCCGGGACGATCCGCTCCTGCGTGAGGCGCGCGTTTTCCCGGATGGCCGCGTCGTAGCCGGTCAGGGCTGCAAACGGCGCAAACTGCGCAGCGCGGTCGGCCATTGGCATGGGCGGGTGCTTTTTGGAGACATGGTGCGGCAGGTGCAGGATCGCGTCATATTTTCCGGTCATGTATTCCTCCTCATGCCTTGTGCCCGCCGATCCTGGCGTTTCGCTCGCGGGCCGTTGCGCCCTCCTCCAGACTCATGCCCTTGAGAATGGCATTTTTGCCGAATTTCTTCTTGATGGCCAGCGTCGTCTCCTGCAGCTTCTTTTCGCGCGCCAGCGCCGCCTGCTCCGCCTCGCGCCGGGCGTCCTCGGTGGCAAGATCGGTGAACAGGTCCAGCTGCTCCATCTCCTCCGGCTGCGCCTCGGCCTCCGGGACGATGTGCGCAGCGACGAGATACATGCGCCGGACGAGCAGCCCGCCGTCCACGATGCGGTCAAACAGGGCGGAGGCCGCTTCCATGATCCGCCGTGTGGAGGACGACGGTGCGTCGAGCTTCTGCGCGCCATGCGCGGCCTTCGGCACGCGCCGCCCGTAGCGGTCCTGCTCCACCGGGCCGGAATAGGCCGTGCGGCGGGCCGGGTCCGTCAGATTTTCAATGTCATAGCCGACTGTCAGCACGACCTGGTCCGTCACGAGGCCCTTTTCCACCAGCTCCAGCGAGAGCTGATCCGCCATTTCCCGCAAAACGAGCCGCGCCTTTGCCGCCTCATAGGGGCAGCTCAGCACCTGACCGGAGCTCAGGCTGTTCTCGGACGGGCGGTAGGCCTTGATGGACGGGACGGTGCAGGGCTCCCAGCCCCACGCGTGGTCGATGAGCAGCTCCGCATTCTTGCCGAACAGGCGGTAGAGCAGCTCCTCGTTCTGCTCGGAGCAAAGCGCGACGTCCCCCATCGTGAACATGCCGTGCGCCTCGAGCCTGCGGGCGATGCCGCGGCCGACGCGCCAGAAGTCCGTCAGCGGCCGGTGTGGCCAGAGCTCCCTGCGGAATTTCATTTCATCGAGCTCTGCGATGCGCACGCCGTTTTCATCAGCCGGGATGTGCTTTGCCACAATGTCCATGGCGACCTTGGCGAGGAACAGGTTCGTCCCGATGCCGGCCGTCGCCGTGATGCCAGTCGTTTCGAGTACGTCGCGGATGATGGTCTGTGCCAGCTCATGGGCGGTGCAGTCATAAGGATAGTCCGTCACATCGAGGAAGACCTCGTCGATGGAATAGACGACGATGTCTTCCGGTGCGATATATTTTCGGTAAATTTCGTAGATGCGCGTACTGTATTCCATATAATAGGCCATGCGCGGCGGCGCGATCACGAAATCCACCGCCAGCGCAGGGTCGCGCTGCAGCTCGGAAAACTGGTGTGAGCTGCCGGTCAGCGTTCTGCCCGGCGCGCGGGCCTGCCGCCAGGCGTTGACCTCGCGGACGCGCTGCCGCACCTCGAACAGCCGCCCGCGGCCGGAGATGCCATAGCTCTTGAGTGTCGGCGTGACGGCAAGGCAGATCGTCTTGTCCGTCCGCGACTCATCCGCCACGACAAGGTTCGTGTTCAGCGGGTCCAGCCCCCGCTCGCGGCACTCGACGGAGGCGTAAAACGATTTGAGATCAATGGCAAGATAGGTGCGCTGCTTCATCGTTTCCTCCCCCGTTGTTTTCTGTTATTTTACCATAGCGGCCCGGAGATTACAACACCTGCACAAAGAGCCGGAGCGAATCGCCCCGGCCCACGCTGCTGTTCAATTCTCCTCCAGCAGACCGAAGCCCGCCACGGCCGAGGCCGGGAGCGAGAAGACGATGGCGCCTGCGTCGCTGTCCGGCCCAGCCTTGCGCAGAATGGAGCGCATGATCTCGGCCTTCTGCCCCGCCGCAGAGACAATAAGAATGACCTCCTTCTCCGCCGCGATGGAGATGTTGTAGAATTTCGGCGCGCCCTTTGCGCCGGTCCCCTTGCCGTGAAGGACCGTGCCGCCTCTGGCCCCGGCTGCGCGTGCCGCGTTCATCACGGCGTCCGTGCCGCCCTCGTTTGCAATGGCGATGATCAGCTCATAGGCGCAGCTCAGGTCCGGCGTGTATTTCGGGCTTCTCCCGCCGTTCAGATATGCCACCGTATTTCCTCCTCCTACACTTTTGATCGGCACGGCGATGACGATGCCGTGCCCCGGCACGCCGATGTGCAGCCGCCGCTTCTGCGCCGCAATCAGCGCTGCCGTCTTTTCCACGTCGGCGATCGTCAGCACAACGCGGCGTTCATTCGATTCGATGCCGAGCAGGTCGAGCATGCTCTGCACGGCTGTCCCGCGCCCATGGAGCGTGACGGTCAGCGGCAGGCCGAGCCCTTCGCACAGGTCCGTGAGGATCTCGAGCCGCTCCGGCGCGATGATGGAGATCACATAATTCATGCCGCATCCTCCCAAAGCTCCACAATGTCGAAGTCGCCGTACTGCTCCGGCGCGGCGGCGGTACGCTTTGCCCGGCGCTCATAGACGAAGCCGACGGCCTGAATGGACAGCAGCGGCATCATGGCGACAAGGGCCACCACGCCGAAGGCGTCGCGCAGGATGTTGCCGCCGAGCGCGCTGCTTGCGCCCATGACGAACTGGAGCATGAATGTTGCCGTCATTGGGCCGGAGGCCACGCCGCCGGAGTCGAAGGCGATGGCCGTATAGATGTCCGGCACGAAGAACGACAGCGCCAGCGCGATGCCGTAGCCGGGCACGAGGAACCACAGAATGGAGATTCCCGTCAGCACGCGCAGCATGGATAGGCCCATGGCCAGCGCGATGGCGACAGAGAGGCTGCGCTGGATGACCTTGCCGGGGATCGCGCCAGCGCTGACGCTCTCGATCTGCTTTTCCAGCACGCCGACGGCAGGCTCGGCCGAGATGATGAACCAGCCGAGCACCATGGCGAGCGGAACGAGCAGCCAGCCGTGCACGGCCAGCTCTGCACCCAGCTCCGCGCCGAGCGGCGAAAAGCCGACGTTCACGCCGGTGAGGAACAGGACAAGACCAACGTAGGTATAGAGAATACCGATGAGGATCTTGGCAAGGCTGCGGCCCGGCAGGCGCAGCAGCGTGACCTGAAACAGGAAGAAGATCGCCACGATCGGCAGCATGGAGATCGCCATTTCTCTGAGGTAGAGCGGAACGGAGGCGAGGAACGCGCCGCCGATGGCAGTCGAGCTGCCGAATGAGGCCGAGCTGAGGTCGGCAACGGCGTCGCTGCCCTGATAGAAAAAGCCAAGGATCAGTACCGCGAGGATCGGCCCGACGGAGCACAGCGCCACAAGGCCGAAGCTGTCTGCCTCCGCGCGGCGGTCGCTTCGGATATTCGATACGCCGAGGCCCATGGCGAGGATGAACGGCACGGTCATTGGACCGGTCGTTACGCCGCCGGAGTCAAAGGCAATTCCGAGAAAATCGGGGTCTGAAAAGGCGGCCAGCAGGAAGATGAGCGCATAGCAGCCGATCAGCAGCCAGCGCAGGTTCGCGCCCGTGACGATGCGCAGCATGCACACGGCCATAAACAGGCCGACGCCCACGCCGACCGTCAGCAGAAGTACCGTGCTGCTGATGTGCGGCACCGTTTCCGCCAGCACCTGCAGGTCCGGTTCGGCCACGGTGATGGCAAAGCCGAGTGCAAAGCTCACGCCGAGGATGAGCGGCAGATTCTTTGTGCGCGTCAGCGCCGTGCCGATCTTGGTGCCGATGGGCGTCATGGACTGCTCCGCGCCGAGCGAGAACAGGCCCATGCCGACGACCAGCATCACGCCGCCGATGAGAAAGCTCAGGAGCAGGTCCGGCTTCATCGGCGCGGCGGCCAGGCACAGCAGAACGACGATCAGAACGATCGGCAGCACACAGCGTGCCGATTCGGCGACCTTTTCTCGCACGGCAGAGCGGTCCTCCCGCCAGTCGATGGGTCTTTTCAAACGGTTCCTCCCTTCTCGAGCAGCTTGCGCTGCAGTCGGACATATTCCGCCGCCTCCTCCGGGCTGAGCGCCGACAGAAGGACGGAGACCTCATCCAGCACCGCGCCCAGCCGCTCCCGGATGCATGCAGCGCCGGCCTCCGTGAGGACGACGTCCACACGGCGCTCATCGTCGGCATCCGGCGTGCGGACGATCCAGCCCTTTGCCTCCAGATGCTTCAGCAGGGCGGCGATGCGCGCGGAGCTGGCATACAGAGAGCGGCTCAGCTCGGACGGCCCTGCCGTTCCGCCGTGGCGCAGCAGGAAATGCAGGACAAAATATTCGCCGCCGGACATCTCGTCCAGCCCGCGGACGGCAGGAAGATGGTGCAGCGCCGTCCGGAACGACAGCAGCTCGGCTGCAAGTGCGAAATAGTCCATGGTCTTTGTTGGTTCTCCTTATATTACTAACACTATTAGCAATATAATACCATACCAAACCCGAAAAGGCAAGCCTTTTTCACCGCCGCAGCGACATTTGACTTTCCTCTGCCCATATGGTATACTAGCAGAGAAGAAACCGGAGAAAATATCGGTGGAGGAGGCCTTCCATGAAAAAATGCTTGCTTGCCCTTGCGCTGCTTTTTGCTGTCCTGCTGAGCGGCTGCGCCATCGTGCAGACGACGGATCTGGCCGATTACGGCAACACCGGCGGCGAAACCTGGCACGGCAGTGCCGTTTTTGACCTGCTCTCCAACCTGACCTCTACCGGCGATGCGGACGGTACGCAGAGCGCTGCGCCGCCGCGCATGCAGGAGCTCTTCCCAATCTTCCCGCCCGATGCGCTGCTGCAGCGTGCGCAGGACCGGGATTACCACCATCTCTATCGCTATACGCTCCTGCAGGACGAGCTGTTCACGCGCCTGTCCTGCCGCTATTCCGCCGCGGATTATCAGGCGGAGGTCGACCGCCTCGCGGCGCTCGGCGCAACCTATGACACGACGCTTTTCCGCCTGCCCGCCTATATCTGGATGCTCCACGACACGGACAACTCCGAATATGTCCTGCTGGAGGAATCCACGCGGACGATCCACTACATTGCCTGCCAGACGGACGAGCTGGCTGCCCTTGCCATGCCCGAGGGCTGGTATCCCGGCGAGTCGCTCCGGGCCGTCCGCATCGCGCCGCCCGAGGGAAAGGAGAATGCATCATGACCTGCCCGCAGTGCGGCACCGAGAATGCCGCTGACGCCCGCCTCTGCCGCCATTGCGGCGCAACGCTGCCGGAGGGCCCGCAGCCCGTTCCCCTGCGTCTGCAGCATGTGGCTGCATCCCGCCTGTGTCTGCTCACGGCGGCGGTCTCCACGGCGGGCCTTGTCCTGTTCCTGCTGCTGACACTGCTGTTCCCCGCCATGCAGCACGGCTTCCACGAGCTTGCCGCCTCTGTCGGCGTTCTCCTGCCGAAGGACGGCCGCCTGTTCGGCGGCGCGGCGTTTTTCTTCTTCCTGCCGTCCGCTGCCCTGTGCGCCGGTCTGTGGCTGGCATGGCGCGCGGCGCGGAAGGAAGAGCCTGTTCCGCTGACGGCCTATCGCGCGTTTCGTGCGGCTGCCTGGATGGAATTCGTGCTACTGACGGTCCTGTGCCTGCCGCTGCACCTATATCTCTTCCCCTTCCACCTGCCGGACTTTGCGCGGTCGCGCGTGCTGAGCGGCTATATTGGTCTGCTGGCCATCTGGGCGATCAGTCTGGTGTATTTCTGCGTGAGCCGCCGCTTTCTGCGGGCTCTCGGTTGGCGCACCCTGCGCGAAAAGCAGGGCCCTGGTCCCTGCTGTGTGATGCTCGGCATCAATGCACTTCTTGCGCTTGCCATGGTGCTCGGCGCATTCTCCGGCCTTTTTTCGGAGAGCCTGTTCTCCGGCTTTTTCCCGCTGGTCTTCTTTGATGGCCTGTGCCGCGGCGGCGGGCGGCTGCTTGCCGTGCTGAGCCTGCTGGTGTGGGCGGCGGTGCGGGTGCTGCTGGCTCTCCTGCTGCTCCGCCTGTGGCCGCTGCTGCAGAAGCCCGAAAAATGATTTGTCAAAATTGCGGTGTGAACGTTGTGTTTGCACCGCAATTTTTTCGCACGAAAACGGCATACTATATCCGAATCAAATGATCGGAGGAACGTTCATGGGAACGAATCACATGGGGCGGCAGAGCATCCGCTTTCCGCAGCCGCCGGTCGTGCGCGGCTTCGCCTCCGTCGCCGGGAAAAAGGAGCGCGAGGGGCCGCTCGGCGATCAGTTTACGGCAACGGTGCAGGATACGACATTCGGCGAAAAGAGCTGGGAGCGGGCCGAGCGCCGCATGCAGCAGATGACGCTGGAGCTGGCGCTGGAAAAGGCCGGGCTGACCGATGCGGATCTTGACGCGGCCTTTGCCGGGGACCTGCTGAATCAGTGCATCGGCTCGAGCTTCAGCCTGCGCAACCGCGGCGTGCCGACGCTGGGCCTTTACGGTGCTTGCTCGACGATGGCGGAATCTCTGCTGCTTGCAGCCATGTCCGTCAGCGGAGGCTACGCGCGCACGGCGCTGGCCATGACCTCGTCGCATTTCGCCTCATCCGAGCGGCAGTACCGCTTCCCTCTGGGCTATGGCGGGCAGCGCACGCCGACGTCGCAGTGGACGGTCACCGGCGCGGGCGCAGTCCTGCTCGGCGGCGGGGAGTGCGGCATCCGCATCACGGCCGCCACGATTGGCAGCATCGTCGACCGCGGCATCTGTGATGCGAACAACATGGGGGCGGCTATGGCCCCGGCAGCCTTTGCGACGCTGCGGGCACATTTTGACGACCTGCACTGTGCGCCGGAGGACTATGACGTGATCATCACAGGTGACCTTGGGAGGCTCGGCAGCGAGCTGCTGCACGGTCTTCTCGAGAAGGATGGCATCCGCGCAGACGTGCAGGACTGCGGCGTGATGATCTTCGATACAAGGCGGCAGGACGTGCACTGCGGCGGCTCCGGCTGCGGGTGCAGCGCCTCCGTTCTGTGCGGGCCGCTGCTTTCCCGTATGGAGCGGGGCGAGCTGCGCCGCCTGCTGTTCTGCGGGACGGGCGCGCTGCTCTCTCCGCTGTCCACCCAGCAGGGCGAGTCGATCCCTGCCGTCTGCCACGCCGTCGTTCTGGAAAGGAGCTGACATGGACTATCTCAAAGCATTTCTGGTCGGCGGCCTGCTGTGCGTCATCGGCCAGATCCTCATCGACCGAACGAAGCTGACACCGGCGCGCATTCTGGTCGCCTATGTTGTAGCGGGCGTCCTGCTTGGTGCCGTCGGGCTGTATGACAAGCTCGTCGATTTTGCGGGCGCGGGCGCGACCGTTCCGCTGACGGGCTTCGGCAATACGCTGGCCCGCGGTATCAAAAAGGCGGTGGACGAGGATGGCGCGCTCGGCATCCTGACGGGAGGCCTGACTGCCTCTGCCGCGGGGATCACGGCGGCAGTGATCTTCGGCCTGCTTGCCAGTCTCATTTTCAAGCCGAAGGATAAATGAAGCCGCGGCGGTTATACTAATGCCGCGGCAAAACCGCGAAATCAAAATTCAGGAGGCTTTTCCACCATGGAAAACCGCAATCAGAACCAGAAGCAGAATCAGAAGCAAAACCAGCAGAATCAACAGCAGAGCCAGCAGCAGAATCAGAACGAGAACCGCCGCTAAGCAGCAAAATGCCGCCGAGCCCATTCGGGTTCGGCGGCAATGTAATTCTCCTTATTCCTTGATCGTGCCGTCTGCGTGGAACACCGGCAGCTTCTCAAGGTAGATGATGTCGTCGCGGTTCTGGGCGTCGCCCTCGGCAAGGATGGCCATACGGCCTGCGATGATGCCGCCCGCCTCTTCCACGAGCTTCTCGACAGCGGCAAGGGACTCGCCGGTGGAGATAACGTCGTCGACGATAAGGATGCGCTTGCCGCGTATGAGCTCGGCATCGGCTTTATCGAGGTAGAGATGCTGCTCCTTGGCCGTCGTGATGGAGTTGACCTTCACATCGAACACGCCGGACATATAGAGCTTCGGCGCCTTGCGCGCGAGGAAATATTTGTTCTGGCCGCTCTGACGGGCCATCTCATAGATCAGGGGGATCCCCTTTGCCTCGGCAGAGATCATATAGTCGTACTCCGGCGCCTTCTTCAGCAGCGCCTCAGCCGTCTTGACCGTCAGCTCGACGTCGCCGAAAATCACAAATGCACCAATATAGAGGTCGTCAGAAACTTTGCAGATCGGCAGATCCCGCTGGACCCCCGCAATTGTCATGGTATGATACATCGGACATTCTCCTTTTTACTTCCAATTGCTGCGCAACAGCACTTGAATATTATAGCGCGATTCCCGAATCTTGTCAATGCCGAGCCCTTCTTTGCAGAAAAAAAGTTGGGTTTTCCGGCGAATGGGCGGGAATTTTCGTGGAAAGCTATGCGCGAGGTGATAAAGCATGCAAAATGAGATCGAAATGCTCCGCTCCATCCGGCAGAGCACGGAAATGGGCTGCAGCGGCATCCGGGCCGTGCTGCCGGAGGCGCAGAATCCCGCCATGCAGAGCGCACTGCGGAGCCAATGGAAGGAATACGACAGCATCTACGCCGAGGCGAACCGCCTGCTGCGCGAGCGCGGCGTGCGCTTAAGCGGTGTGAATCCGCTGGCAAAATACGGCTCCATGCTCACGGCGAAGCTGCGCGTCCGCAGTAGCCGGAACACGACGGCGAGAATCGCCGAGATGCTCGTGCAGGGCAATACGCGTGGCATGGTCAAGAGTATGCAGAACCTGCGCGCCATGGGCGTGCTGGACCCGAAGGTCTCGTCCCTGTCCACGCGGCTGCTGCAGACGGAGCAGGCCAATATCGAGGAAATGAAGCACTTTCTCTGAGCCGGCTCAGAGCGCGGAGACGGCCGCCTCCAGTGCGCGGATCATCTGTGCAAGCGGCATGGAGGCCACGCCCTGCGGGGCCTGCTCCGGCAAGAAGGGCACATGGATGAACCCGGCGCGGACCGGCGTTTCGGCATAGTGATGCAGGAGCGTGTACAGCAGGTCATTGCAGACATAGGTCCCGGCCGTGTAGGACACGGCGGCCGGGATGCCTTGCGCCTCGATGGCGGCTGTCATGGTGCGCACCGGGACCGTTGCAAAGTAGGCGGTGGGGCCGCCGGGCACGACAGGCTCGTCCTGCGGCTGATTTCCAAGGTTATCCGCTATGCGCGCGTGGCGCAGGTTGATGCCGACATATTCCGGCGTCACGGCGCTGCGCGTTCCCGCCTGCCCGATGCACAGGACCGCATCCGGGCGGCACTCTGCCGCGCAGGCGAGCGTTCTTGCAGCCGCAAGGCTGAAGACGGTCGGGATCTGCAGCTTCCGGAGCTGCCAGCCGCCGATCTGCTCCGGCAGGGCCTTCACGGCCTCCCATGCCGGGTTGATCGTCTCGCCGCCGAACGGCTCAAAGCCGGTGATCAGAAGCGTTTTCATGCGCGTTCCTCCAGCAGACACACGGCGTGGCAGGCGATGCCCTCGCCGCTGCCCGTAAAGCCGAGGCCTTCCTCGGTCGTCGCCTTGACATTGACGGCCTCTGTGCCGAGCAGGGCGCGCAGGCGTTCCTGCATGGCGGGAATATGGGGCCGGAGCTTCGGCCGCTGGCATAGGACGGTGATATCGGCGTTGCCGACGGCAAAGCCCGCCGCATGCACGCGGCGCACGACCTCCTCCAGCAGCAGAAGGCTCGAAATGCCCTTGTACTGCGGGTCGTTATCCGGGAACAGCAGGCCGATGTCGCCGAGACAGGCTGCGCCGAGCAGGGCGTCCATCAGAGCGTGCGTGAGCACGTCCGCATCGGAGTGACCGTCCAGCCCGCGCTCGAACGGAATTTCCACGCCGCCGAGGATGAGCTTGCGCCCCGGAACGAGGCGGTGTACATCATATCCGTGTCCGATCCTCATGTCGTTCTCCCCTTCCAGATCGCCTCTGCGATGCGCAGATCGACCGGTGTTGTGATCTTCAAATTTTCGACATCGCCGGGCGTCAGGCGCACCGGCCTTCCGGCCGCTTCCATGGCGGAGCAGTCGTCCGTGAGCGGCAGCCCCTGCGCGATGGCCCAGCGGAGCACGGAGCGAATTTCCTCCGTCCGGAAGACCTGCGGCGTCTGGACGGCAAACAGCGTGCTGCGGTCCGGCGTTTCAAGCACAAGGCCGCTTTCGGCGCGCTTGATGGTGTCGTGCACAGGGACGGCAGGCGCTGCAGCCCCGCAGGAGACGGCGGCGGCAATGGCCTGCGCGATCACCTCATTCGTGACGAGCGGACGCGCACTGTCATGAATGGCGGCATAGGGCATGGCTGCCGCAGAAAGGCCGCACAGGACGGACTCGGCCCGCGTTTTCCCGCCGGGAACGACGGAAACGGGCTTGGAAAGTCCTTCGCACAGGGCCTGCACGGCCTCCAAGCGGTCTGCACGCGTAACAACGATCAGCTCTGTGATCTCGGGCGCAGATGCCAGCGCTTCGACCGTCCGGCGCAGGACGGGTATGCCGTCCAACGGTGCCAGGAGCTTGTCGATGCCCTGCATACGCTGCGCGCTGCCGGCTGCGACGATAACGGCCGAGCAGCGGATATCTCCCCCGCTCACAGCGCCATCACCGTTTTCTTGAATTCCGCGCCTCTGACCATAAAGTTCTTGAAGCGGTCAAAGGCGGCGCTCGCCGGGGACAGCAGCACGATATCACCGGGCTTTGCCTGCTGCGCAGCGGCGTGAACGGCCTCATAGAAATCCGGAATTTCGAGAACCTCCGGCGCATCCGGAACGGCGCGGGCCGCGGCTGCGATCTTCGGGCCGGTCGCGCCGGTGCAGACGAGGAGCCTGACGTGCGCTGCGATCTCCGGGCCGAGCACGTCATACGGGATGTGCTTGTCATAGCCGCCCGCGATAAGAATGACCTTCTCGGAGAAGCTGCGCAGGCCCGCGATGGTACGGCTCGGGGACGAGGCGATGGAGTCGTTATAGAACTTTACGCCGTCCTTTTCGCGCACGAACTCGATGCGGTGCTCCACACCGCCGAAGTTCCGCGCGACATAGCGGATATCCTCATCCGAGGCCAGCCCTTCGACCGCGAGGATGGCTGCCATGTAGTTTTCCACATTGTGCAGGCCGGGAATTTTGATCTCCTCCTGCCGCACGACGGGTACGCCGTCGCGCCGGATCACGCCGTCCCGGAAGCTCGCGCCGTGCGCAGGGACGGTCTGGCGCGAGAACATCCGGACCTCTCCGGCGGCTTCCGGTGCAAACCCGGCCGTGATGGCATTGTCCGCGTTCAGGATGAGCACGTCCTGCGCGGTTTGGCGGGTGAAAATATGCTTTTTTGCGTCGATGTACTCCGCCATGTCGCGGTGTACGTCGAGATGGTTCGGCGCAAGGTTCGTCACGACGGCGATGTGGCAGCTGTGGCGAAGGTCCATAAGCTGGAACGAGCTCAGCTCCAGCACGACGAGGTCGTCCGGCGTCATGTGCTCCGCCTGGTCGAGCAGCGGCGTACCGATATTGCCGCCGGTCCAGACGCGATGGCCTGCATGCTTCAGGATTTCGGAGATAAGCGTGCTTGTCGTCGTTTTTCCGTCTGAGCCGGTCACGCCGATGATCCTGCAGTGGCAGACCTCGAAAAAGGCCTCCATTTCCGAGGTAAACTGCGTCCCTGCGGCACGCAGCGCCTGCAGCTCCGGCTTTTCCGGGTGCAGTCCGGGTGTGCGGAAGGCCACATCGCCGGAGATGCCCGTCAGATAATCATCGCCGAGGTGCAGCTTCGCGCCGAGGCGCTCCAGCTCGAGCACCTCCGGGTCGAGCTTCTCCCGCGGCGTGCGGTCGCAGCCCGTGACGTCAATGCCAAACCGCAGCAGCAGGCGCACGAGCGGCCGGTTGCTTACACCGAGGCCAAGCACCAGCACGCGCTTCCCCTGCAGCCGGGTGAAATATTCCGTTACAGTCATGATCTATGTCCTTCTTTCCCCTGCGCCGCCCGGCGCAGGCGTTGAACTACTCCCATATTATATCCGCTCGGGATAAATTTTGCAATCCGTTTGACATTTCCGCCAAAATAAAGTAAAATAAACACGACTGGGACGGACAGCCGCGCATCTGCGCTGAAAAGCGCCCATGTGAGGAAAGTCCGGGCACCACAGGGCAAGGATAACGGGTAACGCCCGCCGAAGGCGACTTCAGGAAAAGTGCAACAGAGAAATACCGCCCCGCTCGCGGGGTAAGGGTGGAAAGGCGAGGTAAGAGCTCACCCGCCGCATGGGAACATTGCGGCGCTGTAAACTCTATCCGGTGCAACACCGTGGAGGAAGCATATGGCCTGCCCGGCCGCTTCCGAGGGGGTGGCTTGAGCGCAGCGGCAACGCTGCGTCGAGATAGATGGCTGTCGATCATGCTTGTATTGACGTTGGTGTTTGGTACATTCTTTGGTAACAACGATGAACAGTATCCTGTATATATCCTGTCCGGACGATTGTTATATTCCTTTTTTTCATCCGGCACGAAATCCGGTCTTCGAGCGGTCAGCGGTAATGCTGCAATGATCAAGAAAGTATATGTACCAAAGTATATTTATGTATTATCAACGGTCATATCGAACTTTGTTACATTTTTGATCTCACTTGTTGTGTTAGTAGGAGTGGGTGCCGTTCTTCATGTACAGCCTACCATTTATGTAGTTCAGGCAATTGTACCGCTGTTTATCTTACTGATCATGACAACGGGTATCAGTATGATCTTAGCGACCTTAAATGTATTTTTCCGTGATATCGAGTATATTTGGTCGGTATTTACCATGTTGATCATGTATGCATCTGCTATTTTCTATCAGCCGGACCGCGTCATCAATACAGGTAATGGATGGATATTTGGTGTCAATCCGGTATATATGTGTATTTCCAACTTCCGTGAGGCAGTATTGTACGGAACACCGTTAGATGCACATTACTGCATTACATCTGCTGTTATTTCAGTAGTATTGTTGATCGTTGGTATTTTGTTCTTTAACAAGAAACAGGATGAATTCATTTTGTATGTATAAAGATAATGCTTGAGAGAACATTGTATTACAAAATTTAATGAAGTGAGCGGCATGGGATAAGGCGGTTGTTCACAGATACTTGGAAAGGAATGGTTGTTATCGTGAAAGATAATGTAGCAGTTAGCGTAAAGAACGTAGGAATGTGTTTTAATCAGAGCCAGGAAAGAGTAGATAATCTCAAGGAGTATTTGATCAAATTTGTGAGACGCGATCTAAAATACGATGAGTTTTGGGCTTTGCGGGATGTAGATTTTCAAATCAAAAAAGGAGAACGACTTGGTGTACTTGGTTTGAATGGATCCGGTAAAAGTACGTTGCTAAAGGTTGTATCCG
>OGXH01000470.1_pt1 | contig 28237 bp, 23 predicted proteins | sample 1576241 | NCBI WGS metagenome assembly OGXH01 (sample SAMEA3541529, study PRJEB24748) | human gut metagenome | biome: human gut; feature: human-associated habitat; material: faeces | place: China | collected 2012
CCCGGTGAAAGAACAATTTTTTCCGGTTTTAATTCACGGATCTCCTGAATTGTGATTTTATCATTTCTGACAACTTGGATATCACTTGTAAATGTCCCGATATACTGAAACAGGTTGTAAGTAAAAGAATCATAGTTATCAATCAGCAAAATCATAAGTTTTCCTCCTTCACAAGTGTTTTTGCAAGCGCCATCACTTTGTTACAGCACTCCTCGTATTCCTTTTGTGGTACGGAATCTGCAACGATCCCGGCTCCTGCCTGCAGATACACTTTGTTCTGTTTTTTGATCATCGTGCGGATCGTGATACAAAAATCCATATCTCCAGAAAAATCAATGTATCCGGTTGCACCACCATAAAGTCCTCTTCTTACGCTCTCTAATTCATCAATGATCTCCATTGCCCGGATCTTTGGAGCGCCGCTTAATGTCCCTGCCGGTAAAAAGGAGGCGATCAGGTCAAGTGGATGAAATTCTCCTTTTTTTCTTCCCTCTACCATGGAAACAATATGCATGACATGGGAATATTTCTGTACATTCATAAAATCTGTGACCTTGACTGTTCCAAATTCACTGATACGCCCCATATCGTTTCTTGCAAGATCGACCAACATCACGTGTTCCGCTTTTTCTTTTTCATCCGACAATAGTTCCTTTTTCAATGCCTCGTCTTCCTCGGCCGTTTTTCCTCTTGGTCTTGTCCCTGCAATCGGACAGGTAAAAACGCGTTTTCCCTGCTGTTTTACAATCATCTCCGGTGAACTTCCGATCACTTCAAATGTTCCAAAGTCAAAATAATATAGATACGGCGATGGGTTTAATTCTTTTAACTCGCGGTATAAAGAAAAGCCTTCCTGCTCTGTCTCAATTATCCACCGCTGCGATAACACTGTCTGGAAAATATGTCCCTCCCGGATGTAATCTTTGATTTTATTGACCTTCTCACTATATTGTTCCAACGTATCTGATTTATGGATAATCACTCCGTCCTGTTGCAGCTCTACCGGTTTTTCGGCGTGTTCAGTCATGGCTTTTTCAATCAGTTCCTCCTCTGCCTTTTTTGCTCTTTTTTCCCCTTCTATATCCGGTGTCTCCAAAATCACTGCCGTTAACGTTTCCGCCACCTGATCCACGATCAGAAACTCTTTCATCAACATAAGCTGGATGGTCTCAATTCCGATTTCATCCGGGTTATCATCCGGGATGTCCTCTGTATACCTCACAAAATCATATCCGAGATTTCCGACAAGCCCACCGGAAAAGTTCAGTTCTTCGTTTTCCTTTTGTACTTCAAAGCTGCTGTAATATTCTTTTAACAGTTCCAGTGGATTTCCCTTTTTCACTTTTTTCGTACCGTCCCGGTAGGTAATCACAAGACTATCCTTTTCCGATGTAATAATCTCCTCCGGTTCCACTCCCATAAACGTGTAGCGGTCATAATTTTTATCATAACTTTCCAGCAAAAAACCTTTCTTTGGAATTCCAGATTCCGTGCTCACCAGATTTTCATACATTGCAGTCGATGTCTCATTTACAATACTCACTGTCTTCTTATACACCTTATAAATCCGCTTCATAACCTCATCCTTTCTTTTTCCTATTACATAAAAAAATCCCCGGCCAGATTTTTGCTCTGGTCAGGGACGATATTTCTTCGTGGTGCCACCCATCTTCATGAAACATGTTGTTCTTCTATGTTGTAGAAAATTGAACTACAAAAAACGGACTTTCCAATCTCTTGGAAAATCCGCCACCAATCATGTCTCATCTCATTCCGATACTTAAACGCCAGCTATCATTTCTTCTCACTTGCATTCATTATATCATGAACTTACAGTTCATGATCGTGATCTACACTCGCTTCGCTCGGCAGTCTTTATTATATCATACCCCTGTAACGTGAGGACACGGCATCCGCTACTCCAACCGTTCTGCTGTTTCGCTTTGCTCTCACAAACCCATTCCTTATATAGTATCTTATCAGCTTTCCACCCACCGCTGACTCTCTGTAAAGCATCCTATCAAGTACTCTCTTTGCTCAACGATTTATTCTGTTTCTTATTTGTTTGTTAGTTTATCGTATTAAAGTTCTAATGTCAAGAAGTATTTGATATAAAAATTAATGTTTTATCATATCTGATTTTTTCGGATATCTTTTCCTGTTACTTTCGAAATTTTCATCCATGGATATTGTTTCTGAATTGGAATCGCGTATCCCTGCTCTGCAAGTGTCTCGAGATCCGCCGCTGTCACAATCTTGTCGGCATCACATTTTAAAAGTTCTTTTGCATAGTCGACTCTGTGGCACACTTCCCGCAGTGGTTTTCCAATCGCATGTGTCCCCATGACAATGACAACTTCATCCATGTAGGGAAACAGAACCGGCTCATGCTCCGCCGGAGCTTTGACCGGCATATGTGCGGAACCGTCCGCCTCGATCAGAATCTCATCTGCCAGATATAGCAGATCCTCCATCAGCTTTTCCGGCAGCATTCCAAACTTTTCCGTGCCGGGGATCAGGCTCCCTGCGACACAGCAGCCGTATGTGTCAAGGACAGACTGTACCCGCTCTTTCAGTTGCTTTTCTGCTGCCCTGCGCTCCTGCCAGACGGACGCTGTAGCTGATATTACGCTCTCCTGCCCGGTCTGCTCATACGCTGCAAATATCTCCTGCTCCTGTGGCACCATCATTTTAGTTGTCGTAAGGATCAAAACTCTTTTTCCCTCTGCGCGCAATGTCTCGGCACGCTTTCGGATACTTGACGTCTTTCCTCCGGCTCCGACATATGCCGTCACTTTTCCACGGTTTTCCGCTGCAATATCCTGCATCGCCCTGACTGCTTTCTCCACCTCTTCTGTCGTATTAAAACAGGAGAAACTAAATCGTACCATGCCTTGTTTTTCTGTGCCAAAATGGGTGTGCATCAGAGGTGCACAGTGTACCCCCGCCCTTGTCGCAATCCCATAATCTTCTGCAAGGCAGTCACTGACATAAGCGGAATCAAGATCCGCCAGATTACACGATACGATTGCTGCCACCCGTTTTTCACCTCCGTAGAGGTGAATGCCCGGAATTGTTTCAATTCCTCGCTGAAACTGTTCAGCTAACGCCATTTCTTTCTCATGGATAGCTGCGATCCCGGTCTTTTTGATCCAGTCCAGAGCAGCATGGAGTCCTGCGATCCCATGTCCGTTCAGCGTTCCTGCCTCCAGAGCAGCCGGCAGCTCCATGGGATGTTTTCTCTCAAATGAATGTACGCCGCTTCCACCGGATAAAAGCGGTTTTACACACACTCCATCTGCCAGTGCGATCCCACCGGTTCCCTGCGGACCAAACAGTCCTTTATGCCCAGTAAAACAAATTGCAGAAATATGATTCTGTTCCATGTCAATCTCGATTGTTCCTGCTGTCTGAGAGGCATCTAAAATAAAATATAGATTATATTTTTCACATAAAGTTCCAATTTGTGCGATATCATTTCCATCACCTGTCACATTGGAAGCATGCGTGCACACGATTGCTTTTGTGTTTTTACCGATTGCCTGCTTTATTTTTTCACAGGAAATTGTTCCATTTTTCTCACAGAAAACGATTGTGACACCGATGCCCTTCTCCTCAAGCTCATAAAGCGGACGCAGAACACTGTTGTGCTCCATCTCAGTGGTGATCACATGGTCGCCCGGATGCAATAGTCCTTTCAGCACAATATTTAAACTCTCGGTCGCATTCATAGTAAACACCACACGCTCTGCCCCAAGAGACTGTTCTCCATCTTTCATATGAAACAGCTCTGCAATCTGTTTCCGTGTCTGAAAAATCAATCTGGATGTAAAAAGAGAAGCCTCATTCGCCCCTCTTCCTGCATTGCCTATATAAGAAAATGATTCTTTTACCGCCTGTGCAACCTCCTCTGGTTTCTGCAAAGTAGTTGCGGCATTGTCAAAGTATATCATTGCAACCGTTCCTGCCTTTCCATCTGTCAGCTTCTCTGAATACCTGCGTTATTTCCATCACTCTGGAAGGATTCCCGCATGAAGCAGTGCTTCTAACACACCCCCTGCAATGCATCTTGCCTTATCCGAGATTGTAAAACAGTTTTCATACTCGGATTCTCTCGGATCAATGTCTGCAATTTTAAATCCTTTTGTCACCAGATAACCGTCCCGGATGAGTCCACGGAGAATCCCGGAAATGGTAGCTCTCACAGCAAATGCACCGTCTTTTTTCTCCTGCCCGGAAGCATCCTTCCCCTGCGTATCCGGATAAATGAAGGCGATCACTTCGTCTTTTTGCACGTAATCGGAAATCTTTTTTTCTCCATATAAAATACCTGCGCACTCCGCATGAATCACGCGCTCTTTCGCAACACCTGCGATAGCACCCGGAATCCCGGTATTCGGAATCGCATTTCCCTCATAAATAATTCTGCCAAGCTTATGTCCGCGCATTGTCTCAACAACCGCATGCACGTCCACCCCCGCCGTAAATCCGTGCAGGCGGAGCCGAATATGCCGATGCCCAGTGCCTCCCCCGCCGTAAATCCGGGACCTAATGCAACCGTAAACGGTGCCATATCCATGGTAGTCCCAAGATTTTTCTTTGCAAGGATTCCGTCGACCACTGCCGCCGGTTTCACCTCCCGGATCACCGCTCCGTCCGGATCGATCATCAACGCAACTTTCCTCTGCTTCAGGAGTTCATATGCCCGTGTCAAATTCTCTGCAAAATAACATGTAACGCCTTCCACAGTGTAACTTTTCTCATAGACCGCCTCCGAAAATGCAACCTGACGCCGGATTGCAGACGGATTTGCAATTTCGGTCACCAGAACCGGATAACCGCTCTGGTGCAGTTTATAAATTGTGCCCGTGGCGATATCCCCGCCGCCGCGGACGATAATGATATTTTTTTTCATTTTCCTTATCCTTTATGGTTTTACAATGTGATCTGCTTCCATCATTGTCTGCGCGATCACATACATATTGGTCACAGAACCAACCGCCAGTTTTTCGGTCAATCCGTAATGGTTCAGACATGTTCCACAGGTCATGACCTCCACGCCCTGCGCCTCCATGCTCTTTAAATCTTCGACGGAGTCGGAACCTTTACAGCTTAAATATGCACCGGAATTAAAAAGTAAAATCGTCTGTGGCAGTTCCTCCAGCTGCGTCAGCGCATAGACAAATCCTTTCATCAGCATTTTTCCGAGCTTATCATCCCCCTCGCCCATGTGGTCTGCACCGAGCACAACGACTGTTTTTTTCTTTCGGATGTCCGGAATACAATTTTCCTCAGTGACCGGTGTGGATGAAACATTCCCATCCTTTATATTATTTTTCACAAACTCTTCCGTCACTTCCATCCATACCGTGTATTCCTGATCGGATTTTTTCTCACTCTTTGCTTTTAACCCTTTGTGGTTTGCCATCTTGGTGAGATTTTGTACTGCGATCTCATTGTCCACGGTCACTTCCACGATTCCTGCCTCTGTCATGCCGGAAATTGCATTTTTTGCCTCGATCACCGGCAATGGGCACTGTTTTCCTTTTGCGTCAATCTGAATATTCATGTTTCATGTCTCCATCTGTTTATTTACAAATTATTTTCAATCGGCAGCTACTGCTGCATTTTCTTTATTTCAGGACATAGATTTTCTTTTCCCTTTTCTCTGTCACTCTTCCTATTATTCCACAGTCCAGTCCAAGTGCTTCGATCTCCTTCAGCGCCTTTTTGGCCTCATTTTCCGGGATTGCCACAAGAAGTCCCCCGGAAGTCTGCGGATCAAATAAAATCTCTTCCATCGCAAAACTGCAATTTTCAAATACCACCTGTGCACCGATATGATTGCGGTTGCGCTGTCCTGCAGCTGTGATGTAAAATTCCTCCACATAATCCTCGCACGCCCTGATATAAGGGATCTGTGATGCCCACACCTCTGCAGAAAAGTTTTCGCCCAGCATTTCACCCAGATGTACCAGCAATCCAAATCCGGTAATGTCCGTGCAGGCATGTATCCCGTACTTTTTAAAAATCTCTGCCGCATATTTATTCAAAGTAGTCATCGATTCCACCGCCTGGTCAAAGGCTTCTTCAGACACTGCTTTCATGCGGGATGCCGTCATGACGATGCCCACTCCTAACGGCTTGGTCAAAAGCAACAGATCTCCTTCTTTGCAGTGATTGTTTTCCAGAATACGTTCCGGATGAACTGTTCCCATCACGGACAGTCCATACTTCACATCCACATCATTGATGGAATGACCACCTGCCAACACGCCGCCTGCCTCCGTCACTTTCTCATTTCCACCAAGTAAAATCTGTCCTAAAATGTTGGCGTCCATGCTCTCTGGAAAGCACACAATGTTTAATGCTGTTTTAACTTCTCCTCCCATCGCATAAATATCGCTCAATGCGTTGGTGGCTGCGATTTTTCCAAAGAGATAAGGATCTTCCACCATCGGCGGAAAGAAATCAAGCGTCTGCACCACTGCAAGCTCGTCCGTAAGCTGATACACTGCCGCATCATCGGAATGGTCAAAACCGACCAAAAGCTTCGGATCGGCTTTTTTCGGTATCATTTTCAATACCTTATCCAAAATTCCCGGTCCAAGCTTCGCTGTGCAGCCTCCGCCCTTGCAAAATTCGTTCATCATCTTCTGGTTCTCCTGTCAGAATCGTATTTATGTCTTTTATATTGTACATTAAATTTTTATAAAAATCATCCATTTTATATGGTTAATTTTTTGCGTTCATATTATAATGAATAGACAATTACAAATAAAAACAGGAGCATTTTTATGGAGCAGACCAAAACAGATCCGAGCAGAAAAAAGAAAAAACCTCTTCGCAGATGTGGCATATTTTTTGCATGTCTGCTTTTTCTGTTTCTCTGCAGTTTTGTTTATATTTCTAAGAATCCACGTGCCAGAATGCTTTTGTCTGTCATTTATTTTATGCAGGATACCCTGAAAGATCCGGCTTATATTGCCTACCACATTGACATTATGGAATTATGCCAGGATTACTTCAATGGGGATATCTCATTTGAGGGAAAAGCCTACCTGAACGATATCAAAAATTTTAAATACTCCTCCTCCATGGACATTTCCGGAGAGCGCTCTTTTACACAGAAAAAGCTTTCCATAATCTCCGATATGGATGTCCTGACGCTGAATGTTGGCGAGATGGATTTTTATATGAATCCCAATACCGTTTATTTCATGGTTCCAATGTTAGACAATCTTTCTTATGCCATGACCACCGGCAATACCTATTTTAAAAAAGCGCCTGAGCTGACACATGATATCGATCAGGAATGGTTTCACGACAACTTTTCCAATATTATCGAACTGACCAGACAGATTCAGATTGAGGAAACCGGAAAAACAAGAACAGACTCCGATGATGTGAAAAGCCACGAATACCTCGTCACGATCCCGGAGGGTTCCGGCGATTTTATCTGGGAGCTTTTGGGCATGGATGCCCCGGACTATGACATCCGCATTTCCCTATATCTGACCGGTCTGTGCCGGATGAGCCGTATGGAGGTCGATCTGTCTGATATCACAAAAGGTGCTTCCATGATCATTGACGGAACAGATGCCGGAACCTGTATTTTAAGCTATGAAATGCCAAATGGAGAACGCATGACACTCACCTATGTCCGCAATCCGTCCGTCACCCATGTGAATTTTATCTACATGGACTGCCTCTACGAGACAGATCAGGGTGACAATTTTACAGCAAGCGGCTATATCACCACCCAGCCAGACGACAACGGCTGTGAAATAAATGTCAAAAACCTTTCTGTCATGCAGGGTGATGAACTGCTTGGCACTTTTTCCTTTATCGGAACGATCACGAAAGAAAAAAATCTGCCGGATGTATTCCGTGGCGCCAGCCTCGATTCGCCAGACATGGAACACATTGACTGGCAGACCGTCCGCGACGACACAGAAGGCTTCATCCAGGATGTGATCGACGAAGCGAAAAAACGATTGACCGAATGAAAAATTTGGAAGTGCGTTTCTTCCATGGCTTCTGTGTGTTGATAGAAATGAAATGACAAGAGGGGCTCTGTGAAAATATTGTGAGGATTGTGTAAATTTATCCATGGTTCGTTTTAGACTTTAAGTTTATGTACATTCATAAATGGACGTCTGGCTCTCTGTGTCCGTCTACGGAAAATTCTCTGCAACTTTATTTAGCGCAAGTAAATGTCAGAATCAGCATCGTTTATTGTAGGGCAAAAATTAAAAAATACCCGGATAATTTTTGCCCTACTTCTCTGCTGATTTTCTGACATGTAACTTGCGCACAATAAAGTTGCAAAGAGAGTTTTCCGTAGACGGACACAGAGAGCCAGACGTCCATTTTTTGAATGAACATAAACAATCGAAGAAGTCTAAAACGAACCATGGATAAATAAACAATCCGAGCTATTTTCACAGAGCCCCTCTTGCCATTTCATTTTTTATTGTACGTTAAAAGCCATGGAAGAAACGCACCTCCAAATTTTTCACTCCGTCAATCGTTCATCTGCTCCATAAAGTACATCCTGGATGCAAAGTCTGGGAAATGCCTTATCTGTTCATTGTAGCCGGTGCCTCCAAATGCCTGCTTTAATTTTACTCCGGCATACATGAGTGCATCGCCATATGCACAGAAATCTTCTGCCTCACCATCCATTTTCACAAACTTTGCGATCAGATTATGTGCGACAGAATCCTGCCTGATATGCACCGGAGCCACGGTGTTTACCAGATCACCAAACTCTTTTACATTGTATTTTAAACTACGGTTGTAAAAACGATATCTGGCTTCCGGGTTTAACCCATTCGGACGATAATATTCAAACTGCGTGTTCGGCGACACAAGTTTCTGCATCAGAAAGCCAACCGCTTTTTCCCGGTCTTCTGATACACACGTCCACTCCTGGATATTTCCAGCCGATGAACCTAACACGCTGCCCTGATCCGAAAAATTTCTTCCCCGGTAAAAAGAACCGGTCTGCAGCACTTTGCGCCACTCTTTATAAAGTGCGATCTGCGCTTTTACCGCATCGAAATCCTCCTTTTTCATGTCGCAGAAATTACATTCATATCCGCAGATTCCAAACGCTGCCACCTGAAATCTTGTCTCAAGCGGTGTCATTCGGAGCGTCTGGTGATTCGGGCAGGATGAGACATGTGCGCTCACCACGGACATCGGATAACCATAACTGTATCCGGTCTGAATCTCCGCACGGCACAGTGCGTCTGTGTCATCACTCGCCCAGATCTGTGGGAAATACGATAAGATTCCAAGATCAAACCGGTTGCCGCCTGCTGCACATCCCTCAAATAAAATTTCCGGGAATCGCTCTGTCAACTCCTTCATACACCGGTAGAGTCCAAGCACATAACGGTGTGCCACCTCCCCCTGCCGCTCCGGTGGAAGTATCTTTGAATAATAATCGGTCACGATCCGGTTCATATCCCATTTCACATAGGCGATATTGGCAGATGAGAACAGGTCACTCATCTGCCCAATGATATAGTCCTGCACCTCTGCCCGGCTCAGGTCGAGCAGCCGCTGGTTTCTTCCCTCGGAATGATTTTTGCCCGGAATATCCATCGCCCAGTCCGGGTGCGCCTTATAAAGTTCACTGTCCACGTTCACCATCTCCGGCTCTACCCAGATGCCAAAATCCATACCGAGATCGTTGATTTTTTTACAGAGACCAGCCAACCCGTTCGGAAGCTTTTTCGTATTCACCTTCCAGTCTCCAAGCGACGAACGGTCATTGTCCCTGTGACCAAACCATCCATCGTCCATCACAAACAGTTCAATCCCTGCTTCTTTTCCGGCTTTTGCGAGCTGGAGCAGTTTTTTCTCATTGATATCGAAATACGCAGCTTCCCAGCTGTTCAACAATACCGGGCGCACTTTTTTCTTCCACGCACCACGCACAATATGTTCCCGCACAAAGCGGTGCATACACTGGCTCATACCATTGTATCCTGCTCTGGAATAAGCCATCACTGCCTCCGGTGTCTCAAAACTTTCCCCTGCCGGAAGCTGCCAGCAAAAATTCTGCGGATTGATTCCAGAGACAAACCTTGTTTTTCCATAGCTGTTCACTTCGACCGCCTCATAATGGTTTCCGCTGTATACAAGATTGAATCCATAGCAGTCCCCGGTATCCTCCGTGGTTTCTCTCCCACTTAACATCACAAACGGATTCGCTCTGCTTGAGGAAGTTCCGGTATAAGAAGCATTTACGTATTTCCCTGCTGCCACCGGGACATCCCATCTTCGCATCTCCCTCGCCCACGCGCCATGAAAGGAGGTAAACACATGATCCGATGTCGGAAAATCGACCTGACAGCTCATCAGCCGCCGGATCTGCACTGCATTTTCACCGTCATTGATGAGTTTTGCACTTCTTGTGATCACATCACAGTCCTCATAAATATAATAATGAAGTTCTAATTTCAAAGCAGAATTGTTGTCTTTTAACGTCACACATAGATGTTCCACCTGATCTTTCTCATCATAGGAAGCTGGCAATGCATCCTCTGCATCCCTCGCCCCTCTTCCCTCAAACCGGACAGACGATTCATACACAAAATCCGAGGAAAAACTTCCATCTTCATAGATAAGTTCCACAAACGGCTCCCTGATATCTCCCTTTCCATAAGCGGACATTTCCAGACACAGATCCTCTAACGTATAGGCGTCATGTTCCCTGTCGTAGACACAGCTGTTGCCCGGCTGAAAGGTATGTTTTTCGATCAAAGGTGCGACTGCATTTTCATCCAGAGGCTCACACACATGGATTTTTCTTCCATAATATAAATGCTCCAACTGCCCTGTCGGCAATTTGCGGAACGCATAGGTCGTATGTGCTGTATGTAACACAAAAATATCATTAGCTGTCTGAATCATGATTTTCTCCTCTTTTAATTCTGATGTTTTTTCTCTAATTCTTTGGAAATCTCCGCTAACTTCCGGTCTGTCAGAATATAACGTTTCTTAAATACGATAAATCCGATCACCAGCACAACGATCGGAATGATCGTCATGGATAAACGCAGTCCCATGCGGGAGGATGCTGCGATCGGTTCCGTTACTACCGCTTCTTTGTTTGAACTGATATGGAACACAAATAAAACCATCGAAGATATAAATCCTGCGATTCCTGAGGCGAGCTTTACAACAAACGTCTGCATGGAAAAAATGACGGATTCGTCTCTCCGGCTATTTTTAAACTCACCATAATCTACTGTGTTTGCCAGAAAGACAGTGATAATTACATTCAGCACACCGACTGCTGACATAATAAATGCCGCCGGGATAAACAGCCATCCAACAGAACTTGTTCCGGTTGCGGAAATGATAATGATCAAAATATATCCGGTCACTGCCATTCCAAAACAGGTATAGAAAATTTTAATCGTGTCCATGAATCTGCGGAGCACCGGAAACAGGATCATCATCGCCAAAATCTGGCATCCGCCGCCGACCATATTAAACAGCGTAAAATCTCCCTGATAAGTACTTGGGCTGAAATCATATTTCAGGAAAAAGTAAACAAGCTGCTGGGTGATATATAAGGCCGTATTGATCATTACGATTGCAACTACAACTGTCATTGCCTGATCATTCTGGATCAGCGCCCGAAACATCTCACCGATGGAAGCGTTCTTCATATCGACCGTTGATTTTTCTTTGATGCACAGGCAGGTGATCAGAATGAAGATCACAAATAACACCGCAATGATCAGTGCAAATTTACTGTATCCGATACGGTTGATCTCATTGTCTGTCGTTCCGCCGAATGCTTTTCCAAGTGCGGCAACACTCATGACTGTGACGATCGATACCAGTGCGGAGCCGACACCTGCGCAGGAACGTGCAAATGCAGACAATCCCTCTCTCTCTTTTCCAGCCTCGGTAAATGCCGGAATCATACTCCAGAATGGAATATCCATCATCGTGTAAGTCATGCCCCACAAAATGTAGGTAACAGACGCATATGCCACTAACCCTGCACCGTTTAATTCCGGTGGGATCGTGAACATCAGGTAAAGTACAACTGCGTTTGTGACTGTACCGACAAGCAGCCACGGACGGAATTTTCCCCATCTCGTTTTTGTCTTTGCGACCAGCACACCCATGATCGGATCGTTAAATGCATCAAACACGCGGGCTGCCATTAAAAGAACTGCGATCGCTGCTGCGCTGATTCCCATAACATCCAGAAAATAAATGGAAATGTAGCTGGCGGAAAGCATGTAGACCATATCCTTTCCCACTGCCCCGATTCCATAGGCAAATTTCTCTCTGCCGCTCAAACTTCTCTTTGCTTCCATCGTAAAAATCTCCTTTTCTCCATTAAAAATTCATCATTTCTGTTTATTTTTTAATCCCATTGCAAGTTCCACAACTTTGTAAGCACCGTCATAAAGACCTGCCTTTTTATTCGTTACAATGTTCTGACACATATCTGAAAGAAAAGTATCGTCCTGTAAAAATAATTCCAGCATCTGGATCGTGTGCGGAATATCCCGGCACTCTAACGTTCCGTCTCCCACCTCCGCAGAATGGATTGCACCCCACATCTCATGTTTTCCCACGCGGCGGATGAACAGTTTCGGCACCGGATAAAATGCGAGTTCACTCGGTTTTGTCACTAAGACATCACAGCTTCTCATGAGAAGATTCGTGCAGTATACCGCCTCGAAAATATTTTTGTGCCAGAATCCGTGAATCCCTTCGATTTTCTCCTTTCCATCCAATGCTTTTTGTGCAAATGCTTCTGTATCTGCCCAACGATCAAAATGCTCCGTTGCATAGTTTTTCATCTCAGGAATTTCTGCCAGCAGCGCTTCCCAGACATTTCTGTAATCGCCCACATTGACGTATAACGCTGCCTGTTTCTTCTCAATATACGGAAGCAGGAATTTGATGATCGCTGCAAAAATCTCCTTCTGCGCACCAGCCCCGCCGATCGTTAAAAGGAAACGCATCGGCTCGCCATTCTCTTTTCTTTTGATACGCGCCGCACAGTCCGCTTCGATGCCCTGCACAAGTTCATGGTCAATGTAATGTCCTGTGTATACAAGGCTGTCGGATGGCATTGGTTTATTTACTTTATCTTTATTCATGCCGTTTAAAATGCGGTATCCCATATAGGAATTATGACACTGGATCGTATGCACGCTTCCCTCTGACAAGTGTAGTGCCATCGGCCAGTTATCCGGGATCGCGTTCACCACGTATTTCATTCCGGCATGTACGGCTGCCTGCGCCGGCCAGACATGTGTTCCGATCACCGGAATATCCTTCGGCACATTGCGGTACACCGGAGCCATCAGCTCCGCATTTTTCTGGTCTGCCGCATTGTAGGACAATGCCCGGAATCCCTCATAATTCATTGGCTCCCAGACCAGTTTGTTGAAGATTGGATTTTTCGAGAGCCTTGAGCCGAGTGAATACAGATCATTCTGTGCACCGATCACTTTTGTGCAGGTCGTCTCCCCATAGGAATTTAAGTCCATCCAGTAAGACGTATAGCCCATCGCCTTCGCCGCAGACGCCATCGCCATGGAAATGCGGTAGTGTCCAAATCCCATACGGATATTTCCGACAATGATCCCTTTTTCTGTGTCAAATGTACCTTTTTCCGCATGCGCATTGACATCATAATGTGCATTCTCTGCCAGATTTCCCACCAGAATATTGTAAACTCCCAGGGAATCTCCGATATAACGGTTCTTCTCGACCGCCACCTCATAATTTTTCCGGGAGTCATCTCCAAATTTTTTCATATATTTCTTTTTGGACTTCACTGCCTTTTTGTAAACCTTGTCTGGCATTTTATTTCCAAAAATCACGCTTGATCTGTCTGTCATGTTTTCATTCTCTCCAAACTTTAAAAATTTCTCTCACTTTGAACCGTAAAACCGATTTTTATCTCCATGTCACAATCCCGTATGATAAGTGCCGCATCCTGCTTTTCTCCTGGCTGAAGCCTTTTGCTCTTCACATAAGCGCCGCCCATTCCTCCCTGCAAAGCCACCGTCTTTGGTCCAATGATCTCAATCGGTCCCTCTGTTTCAATAGTAAGTGGTTCATTGTAAAACGGAAGGATATTTCCATGTTCATCCTGTGCCTGAATCCGAACCTCAGCCACATCATAACTCTCTGCATCGATCAGATTCTCATGATCCGCTACAGCTGAGATCTTCCGCTCTGTCATCGGTTCTTTGATGATCGTTTTCACCACCCGCTCCTGTCTTGTGGAAGCATCCACCATCACCGCCTCAAAACGATACGTTGTGGAGGTGCCACCCCAGTCGCCAATATATTGGTTATATAACCGGACTGCCTCTTCCATATTCATATGATAGCGAAGAATCAGCCATATTCCCGTCGCATAAATGGACTTTGGAAGCTTTGCGAACCCAAACCTGGTAAACGCATTCAAAGCTTTTTTCACACCGGCTTCCTGTCCCGGTTTCATATGTTCTTCCTGCAGGGCATCTCCGATAAAATCATCGATAAGAATCGGACCGTGTTTCAGATGTGTGTACGGGGAATCTGCGGCAGTGTACTCCTTAATGAACCGGTCATTTTTATACATCCGCACTTTATCCGCATTCGTAAAAATATAGATTTCGCCGCGGTTACATCCCGGATGCTCCCCAATATCCATGGAAGAACTCAATTCCAGCACCGGCTCTTTCTCCTGCTGGCACGCATAGATTACTGCCGCCAGTTTCGGATTGCGGAACATATCCATGACTCCGTGATAACAGATGCGGTCACCACTTCCAAAATCCTTGTGGGTGTTGTAATCAAACATGCACCAGCCAAAGCATCCTGCAATGTCCTCCTCGGCTGCCACCGCATCCAAAACATTTGCATGGCGGAGCGCATGCTCTGCCCGGTGTTCTTCCCAGTCAAATGCCTTCGTCGGATACATATGCCCATTGTATTCACTGATGAGGTATGGTTTTTCCATATCTGATGTCACATTCTTTTTCGGCTCACATCCCTTTGCCTTTCCATCATGCACAAAATCATTGTAGGTATACACATCTTCCAGTAGACTGCTTTTCCTGTTCGCACGCACACCACCTGTCGGTCTCGAATCATCGAACTCATGTGCTGCCGCATTCGTCCTTCTGTAAAATGCATCATCATCCTGCGATTCATTAATGCGCACGCCCCAGAGGATGATCGACGTGTGATTCCGGTACTGTTTTACCATATCCCTGACATTTTCCACCGCCTGATCTTTCCATGCAGCGTCACCGATATGCTGCCACCCTGGAATTTCTGTGAAAACAAGAAGTCCTATTTCGTCACACCGCTCTATAAAATAATGGGACTGTGGATAGTGGGAGGTGCGCACTGCATTCACCCCCAGCTCTCTCTTTAAAATATCCGCATCCAGCTGCTGCATAGATTTTGGCATCGCATATCCCACATACGGATAACTCTGGTGACGGTTTAAACCTCTCAGTTTTATTTTTTTGCCGTTCAGATAGAATCCGTCTTTTTTGAATTCTGCCCTTCGGAATCCGATTCGGTCTATCCTCTCATCCATTAACTTTCCATCACAGATTAATTCTGTCTTAACTTCATAAAGTTCCGGATGTTCCAGCTCCCACAGCATCACATTTTCTACCGGATAGGAAAGCTGCATGGAAGTGCCGGAGATTTCACTCTCCCCTAATGGCTGATACTCTCCTGTCTTTTTATTTTTAAGACTCTGTTTTAAAAACAATCCCTCCTGCGTTCTTTGCACCGTCACCTCAGAGATGAGTTCCGCATTCTGGTCATCCATTTGTCCAATGTTTGTCCTGATAAAAATATCTTCGATGTAGTCTTTATTTTTAATATCCAGATAGACATCCCGGTAAATGCCGCCGTATGTCATATAGTCGATCACATAACCAAACGGTGGAATATTCAAGTCCTCCCTGCTGTCTACTTTCACGACAAGGATATTTTTTTCTCCATAGCGGAGTGCTCCGCTGATGTCCATGGTAAAAGCTGTATATCCACAGTGATGTTCTCCCACTTTCTCCCCATTTAAAAATACTTCGCTGTCATGGGCGGCACCATCGATTGTCAGTAATATCTTTTTTCCTTCCCACGCTTTCTCTGCCTCGATGACTCTTCGATAACCGCTGATCATCTGATAGCAGTGTTCATCAAAATAGTGAAGCGGCGTTTCCTTACAGGTATGTGGAAGCCTGACATTCTGCATTGTACTGTCATCATAAGCTGCCTCTGTCATAGAAGCTTCAAACTGTTCTGCAAACTTCCAGTCATTATTCAAATAAATACGTTCTGACATCATCCTCACCCTCTCTGTTCTCCTGTGTAACGAACTCCATGCTATCTTTTACCTTGTAATTCCATCCACCAGTATATTGACTACTTCCTCTAACGCCTCGTTGTAGGAAATCTGATTTGTGATCAGAATATCTCTCTGGAAAAACTGCTCAAGCGTTGCCTCCATCATGGTTTTCAAAATTGGAATCTGAATCGGCCGGACCGTGCCCTCATGAATTCCCTGCTGGATCAACGCGATCGTTGTCTCCCAGCCTGTCTCTAACCGCTGCTCCACTTTTTTATAAATTTTTGGATATTTATCTTTCAATAAATATAGCTGCCGAAAATCAATGTCTTTATAACCCTCCGGGAGCACTCCTAAAATTGCCCGAATCTTCCCAACCGTATCAAGCGAAGTATCCGAGAGTACTTTCTGCTCGCTCTCTTTGATGGAATCAAAACAGTAATCCACCATCTCTGACACCAGTGTATTCTTATCCTGAAATACGGTATAAATCGTTTTCTTACTGATTCCAAGCAGGGCGGCGATATCATCCATCGTAAACTTCAATCCCTTTTTATTAAATGCCTGAATCGTTCCCTCTAAAATGGTCTCCCGTAACTCCATATCCGCTCCCCTTCTCTGCTTTTTATTTGGAAACTATTTTTTTACATTTCCGTTTCCATTATTGTAACATGTTCCAGTTTTTCTCACAAGAAACTACTTTCACAAAAATAGTTTCCATTTTTTGTAGAAATGTACCAACAGGAATCCCTGCTTGCATACTATGAAAATGTCGATTAAAATAAAATAAGTCAGGCATATTCCGTTACCTCTTTTTACATAACATGTAACCGGATTCTGACCTTTGTTTTTACTATCAGAAAGGAATTTTTCTATGAAAACATTATATTTTGAATGTAAGATGGGTGCTGCCGGAGACATGCTCATGGCTGCCCTTTATGAAATATGCGACCAGAAAGAATTATTTTTGCAGACGATGAATCAGGCTTTCTCGGAATATGGGATTCAGATTTCTGCGGAGGAATCAAAAAAGTGCGGCATTTCCGGCACACATATGCATGTTATGATAAACGGAGAAGAGGAAGGCGTGCATGTACATGTACATGAACATGTACATACACATACCCATGATCACACAGAAGCAGAACATGTACACACGAACGAGCATGAGGCAGCGGAACATCATCATGATGAATCTTCCCATGCGCACACGCATCACAGTTACCAGTCTGTCCTCGCACAGATCGAACACTTACAGCTTCCTGCCCAGGTAAAAGCAGATGCCGCTGCTATCTATCGCCTGATCGGAGAAGCAGAATCTGCCGTACACAACACCACATTAGAACAGATTCATTTTCATGAGGTTGGAACTTTGGATGCGCTGGCTGATGTCTGTGGCTGTGCTCTTCTCATGTATCTGATTACACCGGAAAAAGTATTCGCTTCCCCGCTTCATGTCGGAAGTGGTTTTGTAAAATGCGCCCACGGTATCCTCCCTGTTCCAGCTCCTGCGACCGCGGAGCTTTTAAAAGGAATCCCTTTTTATACCGGTTCCATCAAGGGCGAACTTCTGACGCCAACCGGTGCCGCTATCCTTCGCCATTATGTGGAAGGTTTTGAAGAAATGCCTGTTATGACTTTAGAACATATCGGCTACGGCATGGGACAAAAAGACTTTGAAACCGCCAACTGTGTCCGGACATTTCTCGGTGATGTTCAGGCGAACGGTTATGATGATAAAATTTTAAGTATCTCCTGCAATCTGGATGATATGACAGGCGAAGATATAAGCTTTGCTGCGGAAACCCTTTTAAACGCCGGCGCACTCGATGTATATACGATCCCGATCCAGATGAAAAAAGGCAGACCAGGGATTATCCTGACCTGCCTCTGTCCGCTGTCTGAAAAAGAAAATTTCACAAACCTTTTCTTTCAGCACACAACCACCCGCGGCATCCGTTATGCTGTTTACGAACGTGTGAAACTCGTCTCCACGTTTGAGACAAAAGAAACTCCTTACGGAAAAATCCGCATAAAAAAAAGTTCCGGTTATCATGTAAACCATGAAAAACCGGAATTTGAAGATTTAAAAGCAATTGCTTTCAAACAGGGCTGTTCCCTGAAAGATGTACGAAATCTGCTCGACTGATATGCAAATAAATCCCAATAGGATTTTATCCTGAACACTCTATTTATTATTATGTTATGTGTATATCTGCAGACTACACGGTACCTATTTATACATTTGCAGTCTGATTCATATGTGCATACATCTGTGTTGTTGAAATATCGGAATGTCCTAATATCTCCTGCACGCTCTTTAAGTCTGCCCCGCTGCACACAAGATGTGCAGCAAAAGAATGTCGCAGCATATGCGGAGTGATCTCGGACTCTATTCCTGCCCGCTTTCCATAGGACTTGATCAGCTTCCAGAATCCCTGACGGCTCATCGCATCCCCGGAACAATTGGTAAACAACCAGATGGAATTCTCATCCTTCACCAACTGTGGACGTCCATCCCTGATATATCTGACAAGTGCGTCCTTTGCCACCGGAGTCATTGGAATCATACGCTCCTTGTGTGAATCTACACATGTAATATACCCGGTATCAAAATTCACATCTGTTAATTTCAAAGAGATCAATTCAGAAACACGGATTCCTGTTGCATACAACAATTCAAGCATTGCTTTATCACGCAGACCTTTCGCCGAATTATCCTTCGGCTGGGCTAACAGGCGGTTTGTTTGCTCTGTTGTCAGAATAGTTGGGGCTTTCTTCTCCACCTTTGGAGCTTTCAGTTCAAAAGCTGGATCTGCGCTTGTCCTTTGTTCTAACTCTTCATAGTGAAAGAATGCTTTCATGGACGCAACACTTCTGGATACTGTTGCAGGCTTTAATCCTGACTGTTCTAACTCTATCACATAAGAATTCAGAACTTCTGGGGTAACAGCGTCAATTCTATCCACTCCATGTGCTGTTAAATACAAAATCATCTTCTTTAAGTCTCGCTCATAAGATACTTCTGTATTCTCTGAAGTTTGTTTTTCCTGATGAAGATATTGGATAAAATTATGTATATCCTGATTCATGCTCATTACCTGCCCCGATTCTTTTCTCTCAATGTAAACTCTTTCAAGCCGAAAAAATACCTCATTTCGAGGTATATTCCCTATTATAATGATTCAGAAATCAAAATGCAATCAGTATTTTTGCCTGCTTTTTTGTTTCTTTTTGTCCATATACAACATGTCGTTTTTTGTAATTTCTGTCTTACCATATGTTGTAATTATTCATTACAATTTTTTTACATACATATTACATAATCTGCCCCATTTTCGCTGTCATAGTACTTTTTTCAGGAAAAACGGTGAAATATACCCCTCTGCAAGACACCCCAGCACAACGAGCAAAGCACAGACAAATATTACTTTTCTTTCTCTTCCTCTCTCATACACGGTGAACGCCAGTAAATAGAAAATCCACTGCGGAAGCATTGCCAGTAAAACTGCTGCGATTCCAGACAGTCCCCGTTCTATCACTGACATTGTGATAAATATTCCTGTCAGGAACAGAAAAAATGCCAGAAAAACCCTTGTCACGATCCTCCTGCCAAATACTGTGCCAAGCAGCAGGATCACAATCAGTCCTTTCATCCGCATGAAAAAAATATACCAGAAATATTGGTCATAGGACATGCTCCAGAAAGTGACAGCTGACTGATCCCAGAAGGAAGTCACACCATAGGTGTTCAACAAACCGCTTCCCATAAGATTGACAAGCAATATTCCGGCAAGGAAACATAATGCATAGATGATCTTATTTTTTTGAATCACAATTTTCTACCAAAAATCAATCTTACTAATAATCTATGCTTTTCCGGAATCCTTATTCAGCAAATTCTTATAGGCGAGGATTGCAGAAACCGTCTTGGAATCCTGTATTTTACCTGCATAGATCATTTCACACAATTCGTCTACATCATGTGCTTCCACGTCTATCGCTTCTCCCTCGTCCAGATGCTGTGTACTCTTCACTAAATCTCTTGCAAGGTACACATCGATAAATTCATCACAAAATGCAACCGTCGTTCGAAGTGAAAGCAAAAATGACAGATTCTCACTCCGGTATCCGGTCTCCTCTTCGAGTTCCCTTGCAGCACACACTTTGGTATCTTCTGTCACACTGTCTCTCGCTCCGGCAGGAATCTCTAACGTCATACGCTCTAAAGCATTCCTGTACTGTCTCACCATTAGCAGTTTTCCATCCTCACGCACTGCAACAACTGCCGCAGCTCCCTTTCTATGTGAGACAAAATCCCATTCTTCTGTTTTGCCATTTGGAAGTTCCATTGTATCTTTGTACACATCAAGAATAGTGCCTTTCATCACCAATTCCCGTTTAATTCTTTTTGCATGTTCACTCATCTTTCTTTCCTCCTGCCTCTTCTGGTTCTAGGATTATTCTATAACAATCGAACGCTTTTTCATATAAAAAAGAAGATTCGAAACAGGATCCATCCTCTTCAAATCTTCTTTTATGCTCTCTTTGTCAAGCTATTTCGCAAAATCCGTTACACGTGACTCGCGAATCACATTTACTTTAATCTGTCCAGGGTATTCCAATTCAGACTCAATCTGTTTTGCAATATTGCGTGCCAATAATACCATGTCAGCATCGCTGATCTGTTCTGGAACTACCATAATTCGAATCTCTCTACCTGCCTGAATAGCAAATGATTTTTCTACTCCCTTAAATCCGTTTGAAATATCTTCTAATTGTTTTAATCTGTTGGTATAAGTATCAAGTGTCTCTCTTCTTGCGCCAGGTCTGGCCGCACTGATTGTATCAGCAGCCTGCACAATACAAGCAATCAAAGACTCAGGTTCTACATCACCATGATGAGCCTCAACTGCATTGATAATAATTGGAGATTCTTTGTATTTTCTACATAAATCAACACCAATCTGAATATGAGATCCTTCCATATCATGATCCACAGATTTACCAATATCATGTAAAAGACCTGCACGTTTCGCAGTTCTTACGTCTACACCAATTTCCGCTGCCAATAATCCGGAAAGCTGTGCTACTTCAATAGAATGCTTTAATGCATTCTGTCCGTAACTTGTCCTGAACTTCATTCTGCCGAGTAAGCGAACGAGTTCCGGATGAATTCCGTGAACACCAACTTCTAATGTTGCTGCTTCACCTTCCTCACGGATCATTGTTTCAACTTCTTTTTGTGCCTTTTCTACCATTTCTTCGATTCTAGCCGGATGAATACGTCCATCTACAATCAATTTTTCCAAAGCAATGCGGGCAACTTCTCTTCTGATTGGATCAAATCCAGACAAAATAACTGCTTCCGGTGTATCATCAATAATTAAATCCACACCTGTCATCGTCTCTAACGTACGAATATTACGTCCCTCTCGTCCGATGATTCTACCTTTCATCTCGTCATTCGGAAGCTGTACAACAGAAATTGTTGTCTCTGCCACATGGTCTGCTGCACATTTCTGAATGGCAGTTACCACATAATCTTTGGCCTTCTTATCAGCTTCTTCCTTTGCCTTGTTTTCCATTTCTTTGATTAATTTTGCGGTATCAAGTTTAACATCTTCTTCAACGGTTTTTAAGAGATATTCCTTTGCTTGTTCGGAGGTTAATCCAGAGATTCTTTCCAGTTCCTGTAAACGCTCTTCATTGAGCTTTGCAATCTGAGCTTTCTGCTTGTTGATTTCTTCTTCTTTTGCAGCAAAACCGGCTTCGCGTCTCTCGATGGATTCCAACTTCTTGTCTAAGTTTTCTTCCTTCTGTACGACTCTGCGTTCACTACGCTGAATCTCTGCTCTGCGCTCTTTTACTTCTTTGTCCAAATCATTTTTGACTCTGATGGACTCTTCCTTTGCTTCGAGCATTGCTTCACGTTTTTTGGTTTCTGCTGTCTTTACCGCTTCATCGATAATCTCACGTGCTCTATCTTCCGCATTACCAATCTTAGCATTTGCTACGTTCTTGTGGTAAGCAGTTGTGATAAAGTATGTCAGAACCGCAGTAACGATAAGTGTTATAACAACAGCGATCACTATCTGCAGCACAGGAGCACCTCCTTTATGAAATTTTCATTGTACATATAACATATAATTAGATTAATTTTCTGTCATAATTAACAACAGGTTAATTTTATTCTATTTTCATACTTATGTCAAGTCAATTACTGTTCAATATGCATAATATTGAATGACTCAAAAATAAGAATACAACATATTGTACAAATTTGTCAGATTTTCTCTGAAACAAAATTTTTCTCTCCGGCCTGCTCCTACTGCCGTTCCTGCTTCATGACATGAAGGATATCACTGCTTTTGAATCCCCTGCGGAGTAAAAACTGATAATTCTTCCGCTGTTCGCTGACATCTGCATCCTCAAAAGAATAATGCCGCTTCTGCAGTAACTCTGCAATCTTCTTCTGATCATCCGAAACATACTCTTCTTCTAATGCTGCATCAACCAGATCTCTTCCAATCCCTTTTGCCATCAGTTCCATCTTAAGTTTTTGTCTACTTTTCATCTCCTGATGATAACGGATGTAGGTAGAAGCATAACGAAAATCGTCGATATAATGATAACTTTTTACATAGGCAATTGCGGATTCAATACAACTTTCCGGATATCCGTTCTGTTTCAGTTTGTCATAAAGCTGACGCTCTGTCCGGTCCTGCTTTTCCAACAGATGCATTGCCCTCTTGATTGCACGCTTTCCAAGGATTTCATTCAGAATCTTATCATAGACAGCCTCTGTGACAACACAGCCCTCCTCTATCCCAAGCTTTCGAATCTCTCCTTTATAAAGAACAACTTCTGTCCCATCATCAAACCGGATTCTTGCTTTTCCCTTCTCAAGAGGTACGACCGACATGACCTGAAGACTCATTCTTATTCCTCATCCTCTAATACTTCTGGCTCTCCCTCAGCATCCGTCTCTTCTGCAGTACCATCTAACTGGAATTTTTCTCTGACTTTTGCCTCAACCTCTTCACATACGAGTGGATTCTCTCTCAGATAAGTTTTCGCATTCTCACGTCCCTGACCAATCTTATCTCCGTTATAGGCATACCATGCACCGGACTTCACAATAATGCCACAGTCTGCAGCAAGGTCTAAAATATCTCCCTCTTTGGAAATTCCCTTACCAAACATAATATCAAACTCAGCCTCTTTGAATGGAGGTGCCACTTTATTCTTTACGATCTTCACACGGGTACGGTTACCGACAACCTCTCCTGCCTGTTTCAGAGATTCAATTCTACGGACATCCATACGCACAGATGAGTAGAATTTCAATGCACGTCCACCGGTTGTTGTTTCTGGATTACCGAACATCACACCAACTTTTTCACGCAGCTGGTTAATAAAAATAACAATACAGTTCGACTTGCTGATGACTGCAGTTAATTTACGGAGAGCCTGGCTCATAAGTCTTGCCTGAAGTCCCACATGGGAATCTCCCATATCTCCATCAATCTCTGCTTTCGGAACAAGTGCTGCAACAGAGTCAACAATCACGATATCCACTGCTCCGGAGCGAACCATCGTCTCTGTGATCTCAAGCGCCTGCTCTCCACAGTCCGGCTGTGAAATATACAACTCATCAATATTCACACCGATATTCTTGGCATAAGCCGGATCAAGTGCATGCTCCGCATCAATAAATCCTGCGATTCCGCCCCTTTTCTGTACCTCGGCAACCGCATGCAGGGCAACCGTTGTCTTACCACTGGATTCCGGACCATAGATCTCAATAATTCTTCCCTTTGGAAGTCCTCCAAGACCAAGTGCAATATCAAGACTCAAAGATCCAGTTGGAATTGTCTCAACATTCATATGTGCTGAATTATCACCCAGCTTCATAATAGATCCCTTACCATACTGTTTCTCAATCTGTGAAATTGCAGCATCTAACGCTTTCAATTTATCTTCTCTTGCCATTTTCTTTCCTCCAATACGAACTTATGTTCGTTTTCTTGTTCTTATAGTATTATACTTTGCCCTAAATGTCAACTACGAACATGAAACAATTCTGTCCCTGTTCATCCTTTTAAGACAGTTTTCCCCCTATTTAAACCATCACTTTCTATTTTTTGCCGGGATTTCATGCCGATCTGGCTGAAATAATTACTCTTGTAACATTTTATTTGATAAAAAAAGATTCTGCTATCTGCAAGATTGACTGTAACTGATAGATAGAAATTTGTCAAGGTGTTTTACAAAACACCCTGAAGCATTTCACGGATCGCATCTTTGCCCTGCACGCCGATTGCTTTTCCCTGAAACAGACCATAATGCATCACAACCAATGTCGGGATACTCATGATCTGATAATTCAGTGCCAGAGAAGCCTCTTCGTCCACATTCACCTTACCAAATTTTACTTTTCCATCCAACTCTGCGGCAAGCTCTTCTATAACCGTAGACTGCATTTTACATGGTTCACACCATTCTGCCCAGAAGTCAAGCACAACCGGGATCTTACATCCCAATACTTCTGCCTCAAAATTATCCTTTGTAATCGTTACAACTGCCATCTTTCTCTCCTTGTTTTTAATAGTTATCAGACAATTCGAAACTCATAAAAACCTAAATTGAATTGTGAAAAATTGACAAAAGACATGAAAGACACTGGGTGAGCCAAAATCGAACAAGTTCGATTGGTACTTAGAAGGCTGGTACAACGGTAAGTTGTGCCTGGCTTCTTAGTACCGCTGCGAGCGACACGTAGCGAGAGCGTGTCTTGAATGTTTTTGTTAATTTTGAACAATTTAAAGAAGATTATGAAGAGTTTCGCAGCTATCTGATAACAGTGAATTTATTCGCGTCCGAACTCTGACAATACAAGTCCTTCATTTCGGTCAAGTACCATGCCGACACTCCATGAATTGACAAACAGTAATAATGGACGTCCTTTGAGATCCTGGATCTTCTTCATATCGGAAGTTCCAACGATCTTATCCATATTGATATCCTCATTTTCAATCCAACGGATATGCTCATACGGAAGGTTGTCCATACGGATCTCAACGTTATATTCATTCTCCAGACGATATTTTAAAACGTCAAACTGAAGCACACCGACAACGCCGACGATGACTTCCTCCATACCCATGTTATATTCCTGGAAAATCTGGATTGCACCTTCCTGTGCGATCTGCTGCATTCCCTTCATGAACTGCTTACGCTTCATGGTATCCACCTGACGCACTCGCGCAAAATGTTCCGGTGCAAAGGTTGGGATTCCCTCAAACTTGAAAGGTTTTGCTGTTGTCAGGGTATCACCGATGGAGAAAATACCCGGATCAAACACACCAATGATATCTCCGGCATAAGCCTCATCCACGATGTGGCGCTCCTGCGCCATCATCTGCTGTGGCTGGGAAAGCTTGATCTTTTTATTGCCACCCTGTACGTGGGTAACTTCCATGCCCGCCTCAAATTTTCCGGAACAGATACGCATAAACGCGATACGGTCACGGTGCGCTTTGTTCATATTCGCCTGAATCTTGAACACAAACGCAGAGAAATCTTCCTGAAACGGATCGATCTCCCCGATATCTGCTTTTCTCGGAAGCGGAGAGTACGTCATTTTCAAAAAGTGCTGTAAAAATGTCTCCACACCAAAGTTTGTTAACGCGGAACCAAAAAATACAGGGGACAACTCACCTTTTGACACCAGATCCATATCAAACTCTGCACTTGCTCCGTCAAGCAGCTCGATTTCCTCTAACAGCTTTTCTTTTGCTGCCTCACCGATTTCATCTACAAGCGCCGGATCATCAATGTGAATGTGTCTCTCCGTTCCCTCTTTTGTTCCTTTTAACGTATCAGAGAACGTCATAACCTCTTTTGTATTGCGGTCATAAACACCTTTAAATCCTTTTCCGGAACCGATCGGCCAGTTGATCGGGCAGGTTGCGATCCCAAGCTCTTTTTCGATCTCATCCAACAGATCAAACGTGTCGTTCGCATCGCGGTCCATCTTATTGATAAACGTAAAAATAGGGATATGGCGCATCACACAGACCTTAAACAGTTTTCTTGTCTGCGCCTCAACACCCTTTGATCCGTCAATGACCATGACGGCGGAATCTGCTGCCATCAAAGTACGGTAGGTATCCTCCGAGAAATCCTGATGTCCCGGCGTATCCAGAATATTGATACAGTAACCGCCATAATTAAACTGTAATACAGAAGAAGTGACGGAAATACCTCTCTCCTTCTCAATCTCCATCCAGTCAGAAACAGCGTGACGGGCAGTTGCCTTTCCCTTTACAGATCCGGCAAGATTGATCGCACCTCCGTAAAGCAGGAACTTCTCTGTCAATGTCGTCTTACCTGCATCCGGGTGGGAAATGATCGCAAAGGTACGTCTTTTTTCTATTTCTTTTCTTAAATCAGCCAAAATATATCCTCCAAATATAAAAAGCACAGCGGTTCTCAAAAAGAACCTGTAATGTGTAAATAAAGTCCCAAGAGACCGCTGTCATGTCTCATTGTAACACCGAACAGCCTGCTTTGCAGACTGCCGCCTTATAAGGATATAACGATAGCCGAAGAAAATCAAGGAAAATCTGATATTATTCCGTGTCCACTTCGCCTACTACAATTGGCGTAATGATCACATTTTCCGCGGAAACATTTGTTTTGCGTTTCACAATATCCTCCACCTGTGCACGCTTTGCATCCGTCACTTCTCCCATATTTAAGACAACATCACAGCTGTCCTCGGTGATACTTACCACCACATCTGTGAATCCTTTTGCCTCCAAAAGCATTTCTGCCGCATTCTCGCGCTCCGCGATATCCGTCATCGCGATCATTTTATTGATCGCATCCTGTTTTAATTCATCGGAAATCGCATTATTGTTTACAATCTCCAGCAGAGTCTCCTTATTTTTTGAGCGGATCTGTTCACGGTTTAATTTCATTTCCGAAGCATAGTCGATATTGGCAACGGTCGTACTGGTGAGCACCGCCTCTCCCGGATTGACGACTTCCTCTGCCCCTGCTGTTCCATCTGCCACTGTCTGCACTGTTCCTTCCGCTGCAGGTTCTCCCTCCGTGCCCGCCGCTGTCTCTGCGCTTCCATCCGTTACTGCCGCTGTCTCCGTCCCGTCCGGTTCCTCCGCCGTAAAAATCTCATTCTGCAAAACATCTTCATCCGAAATGTCGTAATCCTCTTCCAGTTCCCCTGCACTCACCTCTGCGTTTGCCGCCTCCGCCGCTGTCTGAAGTTTTCCGTCATCCATATTGTTATTCATGTAACTGAAATACCCTGCAACAGCGATCATAAGTGCCAGTGCCGTGATCACCAGCTGATTTTTTCGAAATATTTTCTTCATGTGATTCCTCCTTGTTTACTCCCTGGAACTACTCATCTTCACTACTTTTATTTTATGTGCCTCCACCCGGAATAATGCCATTACTGTATCGGAAATATCAGAAATTACCCTGGGATCATCCCCGCCCTCTGCCACCACCAGAACGCCCTCCACTTTGGGAAGCACTTCTTTTGTCACATATGGATGCTTTTCACTGCCATTTTCCACATATACGGTTGTCTCCTCCGTCTCCTGATCCGTCGTTGTCCGGGTTCCTCCGCTGGCATCACTTTCCCCGATACGGTTCGTCTGTTCTTTCTGATCTTTTTCCACGATTGTTTCACCGGAGTCCGACAGCGTGATCATCACCTCTGCCTTTCCTACCCCCTCCATCTGCCCAAGTACCTGCTTTAATCTCCTTTCCAAGGCAGCCGCATAAGCATTCTGGCTGCCCTGTGTGCTCCCGGAATCCGAAACTGCCCCGGCTGTCTCCTGCCCC
>OGXH01000472.1_pt1 | contig 28187 bp, 23 predicted proteins | sample 1576241 | NCBI WGS metagenome assembly OGXH01 (sample SAMEA3541529, study PRJEB24748) | human gut metagenome | biome: human gut; feature: human-associated habitat; material: faeces | place: China | collected 2012
TCGCCTTTGGAAGGGCGAGCTTATTTGCAAGGCCGGGAGTCATATCTGATTCGTGTATCATCACAGGGATACCTGCTGAGTGTGCGGCAAATACCACAGGGACTGTGACAAATCCTCCCTTTGAGAATACTACATCAGGCTTGAGCTCTTTCATGAGCTTCTTTGCTTCAGATATTCCTTTAAGTACCTTGAACGGATCTGAGAAGTTCTTCATTGAGAAGTATCTTCTGAGCTTTCCTGAAGCTATGCCGTGATAAGGGATGCCCATATCTTCTATAAGCTTTTTCTCCATGCCGTCATATGAACCGATGTACTGGATGTCATATCCGTGCTTCTTCAGCTCCGGCATAAGTGCCATGTTTGGTGTGACATGACCTGCTGTACCGCCGCCTGTCAATATAATTCTCTTCATAATGATTGTTAATCCTCCTGTTACTGTGCTGAAGCCAGATACTGCTTGAGTGCCTGAGCCAGTTGATCCGGGCATGAAGTCGGCTTGAAACCGCAGGTTGTGCCCTCGAGTCTGGCGATGACGTCCTCTGGCTTCATACCTTCTACAAGTGCACCGATACCCTTAAGGTTGCCGTTGCATCCTCCGGTAAATTTTACATTGTGTAACCTGCCGTCATTTACGTCAAAATAAATCTCAACTGAGCAGGTTCCTTTAGTCTTATAAACCATAGCTATACCTCTTTTCTATTGTACTTAACCAATCATTTTTATATTCTTTTTTAATAGCGTTGAGCATGATGCTCCTAACGCGCATCATATTATAGCATATCACAAATGCGGTTAAAACCAAAATATTTGTCGAGCGAAAATAATTGTATACCCGGGAATGCGGCTCATATAATACTACCATCCGGGCTGGCCATCCGGATATGCGATATGTTTTTGACTGAAATGATCGAATATGTGAAAAGAGAGGGAAAAACTATGTTTGAAACTTTGCTGAATCAGAATGTGTGTATGTATGTGATGATAGTGTGTGGGTGCATTGGACTGATAGGACGGGCTGTCATGAGCAGCTATCTTGCGAGACTTGCAAAGGCTGCGGAGAGGATGGGGACAACAAGGAAAAAGGCGCTGTTGGAGATACGAAAGCGGTATGAGGATATAGCTTCGCTGGATGTGGACATACATGACACTGCGGCATTTGTGGACAAGTACATAGACAGGTTGAAAATAGGATTTGTACCTGTGAACGTGTGGAACGGATTTGTAAAAAATATGGGACTCGTCGTTGCGGGGACAGGCATATTTGCGGCGGTATATCAATATTATGTAGTAGGCGATGGACCGGAGGCACTGAAAATGTGCGTGTGCGGTCTGGCAACATATATGCTTCTCATGGCGGCACACAATCAGTGGAACTGTGCATGGCACATGCGGGCTCTCAGGGACAGCGTGAAAAATTATCTCAGCAACAGCCTGTCGAACAGACTCCGAAAGGAGGAAAAGAAGGCGGAGGCTCCGGAACTTCAGGTTGCGTGCAGCTCAGCTGATGAGGGGATAGAGAAAAAGAAGGTTAAGAAAAAACAATCCCGGAATGGGGCGGCGGATTATGATGTTCTTCTGGATGGGATCATGAAGAAGATGCTGGCGGATGGATAACCGGCGAGTGGACATGTGCAGGTGGGCTGCAGATGAAATGCGGGTGAAAACAGCCTGTATGAGCCAATAAATTCAGGATGGTAGATAGTGAGAAAGCTGTACTTGATAGCAGGACTGTATGCTGCCTGCGTGATTGGAGCCGTGCTCAGCGGATGCTCCATATATGACAAGGAGGATCTGTCCAAGATGGTGGCGACTCCGGGGGACGCAGAGTGTCAGGCGGACGGTGCGAAGAATGGGGAAGGTGATGCGGAAGGAAAAGAAAAATCGGGAGACAAGACGGAAGATGCGGAGAGTAACACGGACACAGACGGGGAGAGTCAGGATGAGGATATGACCAGACTCAGGGATTACAGCCAGATATCGACAAAGAAATATTCATGGTACATAGTGCGGGACAAAAATCATGGAATGAGTGGCTGTGACAACAGCTTTCCGCTGGAGCAGTACGATGCGTTCTACGTGGACAGAGTGTGTGCTGAGAAGAATGAAAAGGTGATGTATCTGACATTTGACTGTGGGTACGAGAACGGATATACAGAGCAGATGCTGGATGTGCTCAAAAAGCACAATGCAAAGGGCTGCTTCTTCGTGACGATGACTTATATAAGGGACAATCCGGATATAGTGAAGAGGATGAAGGAGGATGGTCATCAGGTGGGAAACCACACGGTTCATCATCCGTGTATGCCGGAGAAGACTGTGGAGGAGCAGAAAAATGAACTCAGAGAGTGTTCGGATTTTATGAAGAGTGAAACGGGTTATGATATGGATATGTATTTCAGGCCGCCTTGCGGTGAGTACAGTGAACAGGTTCTGCAGCTGGCCAAGGATATGGGGTACAAGACCATATTCTGGAGTATGGCTTACCTTGATTATGATGTGAACAATCAGCCAGGAGCGGATTATGTCATTGATCATTTTGCGAAATATCATCATCCGGGAGCCATTCCGCTCATACACAATGTGTCGTCGTCAAATGCGCAGGCACTTGATACGGTTCTCACAAACCTGGAGAAGGAGGGATATGAGTTCAGGTCTTTGAATGAGATGAAAATTGAATAGTAGTATCAGAAACAGAAGCTCTCTGCGCGGATCATGCCGATCCGAACGGAGAGCTTTTGCGTATTGGCAGTGCGATCTGTGTGATATAAGCATCTTTATTTGCTCCGTGGGTTGGAGGACCCTCCATAAACGAATTGCGAAAATAACCACAGGTAGCAAGATTGTTTTCTTTTGCATAGTCCAATAGTTTCTTCTGGACAGTGTCAAAATTTTCGTATGGACCACGATGGTATATACAGATAGCTGCAGTCTGTGGAAGTTTTTTTATGTGTTCGTCATTGGTGTCAGGATCTGCTGCGACAGGTATGACATATCTTCCGGCTGATGCTGACTCGATAAAAACCTCTGTACACATTTTGCCTGTGGTGTCCAGTTGATATTTTTTTGTTGCCTCGATAAAGGTCTTGCGCAGATCTTCAGTTTTTCTGGCCAGATCAGAGTCTTTGAACTCCTGACAAAATGCAGTGAATGAGGGAAGAGTGGTAAAATGGATCTCCGGTTCTGATGTCTGGGACTGACGCAGCTGAAGCTGGGCTATGCACAGATCCAGCTGGGAACGGAGCGCAGTCATACGTTCAATGACATCCTCAAGCTTTTCGGTATTATTGAAGTACTTGTTAATCTCGGATAGCGATAATCCTAGTCCCTGAAGAACTTTTATAATTCGTATATGTACGATGTTATCGGCAGAGTAGTAGCGGAAACCGCTGCTCTCATTTTTGTATGCGGGTGTCAGAAGCCCCAGGTCTTCGTAGTTTAACAGCATTCTTCTTGTCACTCCAAGCATTTTGGTGACTTCGCCAATTTGATATAGATTTTTATTTGCGTGATTCATATGATTCCCCTTCCCTTAAAAATAGACAAAAAAATTTGTGAATATTGCATAAATACCGCAAAAATATTGTTGACTTGAACATTGATGTACGAATTATAATTATCATAAATTGTTAAAGGAAAAGAGTCAAGAATTAACAGGAGGTAATGGTTGCAGAGAGAAAACATTAACGGACACACGAAAAAGAGGTTTTATTGAGAAAGAGAGGGAAGTGTATGAAAGAAAGAATTCTATGCAGAAAAGTTATGGCATGGCTCATGACAGCTTTCATGGTCATAACGTGTTTGATTTCGATAGGTGGTAAGAATACTGCCTACGCAGCGGCTATGGAGAATATCAAGGTAACAGACGTGGATATAAGCACAGATGGACATATGAGAGGTCTCAAGTGGGGGTGGACAACCAGCGGTTATGCCAGCGCGAGCTGCAAGCTTGGCATTCAGTCTGAGAAGTTCACGACTGGAGATCTCACAAACTTTGGTGATTATCTGAGCAGCCATAGGTACAGTGGATGGGCGAGTGCCGAGTCACCTGAAGGCTGCGGATTTAAAGGCTGGATAACAGAGAACTCGTTCTCAAGGAGTTCAGGTACATATGACAGAACGGATACCATTTCCGGAGAGGGAATAGATATGGGTACCACGGGTGTGTATTATCTGTATACGTGGACATATTATAATGGTTATGTATTCCCTGATATTTACATAGGAAGTATTGATCTGAATGCTGGCAAGATCGTGGACGCCAGCGGTAATGAAATAACATTCCAGATCGGTGGCTTTTCAGGCGGAGGCAATACAGATCCTTCGGAGGAAGAAGTTGTATTCATGAACAATGGATATCCATATGGCAAGAATATGACGAATAGTTCAATCACTCTCGTTATGGACGTGACAGGGGAAGCTGCAACATATCAGTGGCAGAGCGCAACCAGTAAGCGTGGACCATTTACAGATATTGAAGGTGCAAATGGAAGTACATATACGTTCACCCCGACTCATGGATACTGGTACAGGTGCGTGGTGGATGGTACAGCCAGCAGAGCGGTAAAGGCAGTTATCCCTACCAGTGACAATGGAAATACGTGGACAAAGCCAAATACTTGCTGGTATATAAGCAATGGAGTTATGGCCTATATGGCCAATGGCAATGGGTTTGATATTGTTGGCTTGTATACCAAGGACGGAAAGAACTATATGCTTGGAACAAGCTACGACAAAGTATGGAGATTGTACAGCAGAAGCGATTCAGAGCCTTCAGCAGAAACGGCTACATCACAAGTATCTGTGGCTTCGCTTGCAGCTCTAAGATTGTCGTTTGATCCTATGAATACTCACGATCTGATTTTTGATGCTGAACTTGGTGAGGGACAGCACTCATTCGCTATAGGAGCTGATGCGAATATTGGAAATGAAATTACAAGCTCTGACAGTGCAGATGAAGCGGTGCTTGCTGCCACTGTCAAGAATGGTGAATTACAGCAGATAGCGATGATGGGAGTTGCTAAAGCGGCGGATGCGGCAGATGATACTCCATCATTTGTTCTTGCCCCTATAACACAGGCAAGTAATTACTGGATCGGGGGCTATGATTCCAGAAGAATATTTGAGTACAATACAGGTTCATCAAGCTACATAAAGGAAACTGCTGAAATAAATGGTCAGAATGCTGCATCCCTGGTTGAAGGAATAGATTCGGGATTGACAATGTCATGGACAAATGTTGAAGATGGCGGACATATAGGTTTCAAATTCAGCGTTGGAGCGGTGGCTGATGTAGGAGCAGTTACAGGACAGGTTGATTATATAACAGAAAATCTGACAGATCTTGATGGCGATACTTCATATATCATCACTGTTGATGGCGAGTCATATGAAATTGTGAGTGATATGTATGGTGATATAGCCCTTGAGGGAACAGATGATAACGACGTATCATATAGTTTGTTTGGTAAAAATATAAGTATCAGCAAGAAGGACAGTCAGGATACACCTGCTGATATAACTGTTGCAGCAAGACCGGAGGCGCCATCTGCACCGAAGACTCTTGCAGACATACAGAATCCAACACCAGCTGATATGGAAAGTGCTGCAGACGGCGAAGGCATTGAGATAGTAAGCGTGACTGGTGATTCTGTGACAGTAAGCCCGCTTGGCGGACAGCAGTATCAGTATTCGATGGATGGAGCGGCCTGGACAGTTCTCGATGATCTGAATGTGTCAGATAATTATGTTATCTCAGGACTTGAAGAGAATCAGAGGGTATATGTTCGCACAAGATACGTGGCTAATACGACAAGACCAGCTTCATTGTGGTCAGATGCCAAGGCAGTCTCACGTGACCTGATCGCCGGAGTAACTGCGGAAGATACAACCTGCACTTATGATGGATTGATACATAGCCCATCTGTTACAATTGCAGATGGCCTGGATGGAGCTTCTATCAGTTATTCATTGGCAGCAGATGAGCCGTACACACAGACGGTTCCAGAACTTAAAAATGCCGGAACATATAAGGTGTATTACCTTGTTACAGCAGATGAGTGTTCACCGGTATTTGGCGATGTGACTGTGACTATCGAAAAGAAAACGATCACAGCGGATAAGGTAATTGTTGATGAAAATGCATATATACAGGGAATCCAGTTCTCAGGATTGCTGGATGGAGATGAACTTGTATATGACGAGGATTATACTGTAGTACTGTGGGACGTTACACCTGGAATAGAGACGGTTGTAACTACATACAGATTTGGGCTTGCAACTACGGGTAATGCAGCCAATTACATACTTCAGAACAAGTCATGGGATATGGTTCATCATCATGACTGGACGCATGAGGTAAAAGAAGGAAGCAGTAACAAGATAATTGCATACTGCAATGAAACTGAGAATCCGGCACACTGCGCATATCAGGGCAGAAACGAGGCGGTCAGCTGTACTGTGACAGCAGAAAGCAGAGCGTATGACGGCACAGAATATGCAGGTGCAGTTGTTAATAACTGGATAACAGAGAAGACCGGAGAGGCAGCTGTTACATATTATGAGGGAACAGGCGATACCGATTATCCGGAAAATGAGAATGCGCCGGTAAATGCAGGTACTTATAAGTTTGTTGTGAAGATAGCTGATGTTACGGCTTATGCAGAATTTGAAATACAGAGACTTGATCAGAATGTTGAATTTGATGTAAGCGATTACACATTTGGCGACAGTATAGAGGGCCCAAAGGTTACAGGATCACAGGAGGATCCTGTTATAGAGTATTACTACACAACAGAGAACAGCAACACGGATGGAACATTGTGGGAGAACTCCAGATCGGCAGATCCGGGCACATATTATATGTATGCCAAGGTTTGTGCTACAACCAATTACAATGAGTATGTGACACAGCCGGTTCAGTTCACAGTTGCAAAGAGAGAGATAATTCCAGCAGCAACAACTCTCAAAGTAGGCAAGGTGGCAGCAAAGACATATGGAGATGCAAAGTTTGCCCTCAATGTGAAGTGCAGTAGAAATGACAAGAAAACATTTACAAGCAGCAATACAAAGGTTGTCAAGGTGGATGGCACAGGCAAGGTAACTATAGTTGGTGCAGGCAAGGCGGTTGTGACAGTATCCGTTGCGGCAAATCAGAACTATAAGGCAGCAGCTGCAAAGGTTGCGATCACGGTAAACAAAAAAGCCATCAGAGTAACTGCAAATGACGCATCTAAGTATGAAGGCAAGGCGGATCCGAAGTTTACATTTACAGCGGAGGGACTTGTTGGCAAGGATAAGCTTACAGGAATTGTTCTCAAGAGAGCTGCTGGTGAGAAGTCCGGAACATACACGATCACAGCAAGCCAGAAGAAGGGTGCAAATCCAAACTACAATATAACATTTGCCATTGGCCGTCTTGTTATAAAGAAATCTCCAAATGTTGAACCTAGTGGAACAGAACTCTATAAGAAGACACTTCCGTTCTTCCTTATGAAAGGAAAGGGAACAGGAACAAGAATAGATCTGACATGGGATAAGGTCAAAGGTGCAACAGGATATGATGTATACTGGTCATATTGTAATGGAAAGAACAACTTCAATAAGCTTGCTAATGTACCGAAGTCCCAGAAATATGCCGATAAGAACCTCAATAATAAGAGAGAATACAAGTATTTTACAGTCGCATACAAGATGTCGGGTGGCAAGAAGGTATATCTCGGCAGGACAAATACAGTCCATGTTGCAATGCCTCAAGCATCAAAGACAAATGTCCTGAAAGTTACTGTGAACAAGACCAAGGTTAACCTTGCAAAAGGTAAAACATTTAAGATCACCAAGAAGGTTAAGCTTGAGAATCCAAAGAAGAAGGCGTTAAACCATCTTACGAAGAAGGAAAGGTTCATAACATCCAATGCAAAGGTGGCAACTGTTTCATCTGCAGGAGTTATAAAGGCAGTGCGTAAGGGCACATGTACGGTTTATGTAATGTCTGAAAATGGTGTTTGTGCAAAGATCAAAGTGACGGTTAAGTAGTGCTTTAGACATGGTTATAATTGAAAACTCCTCCAAACCGGTTGTGGCTTTGGGGGAGTTTTTTGAGATTAATAGTTGATTATGGTATACCTATTTGCTAAAATTGATTCAATGTGAAAAATTTAATACAAGTAAGGAGAGAAAACAAATGGCACAGACAGTAAGTTTCGATTTTAAGAATGCAAAAGCCATGGCTACAGACGCTGATATCGCAGCAATCAAGGATCAGGTAGTAGCTGCAAAGGCAACACTTGTAAACAAGACCGGTGAGGGAAATGATTTCCTTGGATGGATCGACCTTCCAGTAGACTATGACAAGGAAGAGTTTGCGAGAATCAAGAAGGCAGCAGCTAAGATCCAGGCAGATTCAGACGTGCTTGTAGTAATCGGTATCGGTGGTTCTTACCTGGGTGCAAGAGCAGCCATCGAAGCTTTAAGACACAGCTTTTATAATTCAGTTGACAAGTCAATCCGTAAGACTCCTGAGATCTACTATGCAGGATCAAACATCAGCAGCACATACATGGCTCATCTGCTTCAGGTGATCGGTGACAGAGATTTCTCTATCAACATCATCTCCAAGTCGGGTACAACAACAGAGCCTGGTATCGCTTCAAGAATCTTCAAGAAGAAGCTTGTTGAGAAGTATGGCAAGGAGGGCGCAGCAAAGAGAATCTACGCCACAACGGACAAGGCAAAGGGAGCTCTCAAGACACTTGCAACAGAGGAAGGCTATGAGACATTTGTAGTTCCTGATGATGTAGGAGGACGTTTCTCAGTTCTCACAGCAGTTGGTCTTCTGCCAATAGCAGTAAGCGGTGCTGATATAGATAAGCTTATGGAAGGCGCAGCTTCAGCAAGAAAGGATTGTCTTGCACAGGACTTCGACGATTCAGATGCTATGAAGTACGCAGCAGTAAGAAATGTATTGTACAACAAGGGTAAGTCAATCGAGATCCTTGCTAACTTTGAGCCGGCACTTCACTATGTATCAGAGTGGTGGAAGCAGCTCTACGGCGAGAGCGAGGGTAAGGACGGCAAGGGACTTTTCCCAACAGCTACGGACTTTACAACAGACCTTCATTCACTTGGACAGTTCATCCAGCAGGGTTCACAGAACCATTTCGAGACAGTTATCAATGTTGTTAATCCAACATGTGAGATCGTTATGGAGGCTGAGGACTCAGATCTTGATGGACTTAACTATCTTGCAGGCAAGACAGTTGATTTCGCCAACAAGAGTGCCATGAACGGAACTATCCTTGCACACGCAGATGGTGGAATTCCTATCATCCAGATCAACATCGACAAGATTGATGAGTTCACTCTCGGTGAGCTATTCTACACATTTGAGTTTGCATGTGGTGTGAGTGGATACACACTTGGTGTAAATCCATTCAATCAGCCAGGTGTTGAGAGCTACAAGAAGAACATGTTCGCTCTTCTCGGCAAGCCGGGCAACGAGGAGCTTGGCAAGGAGCTTCTTGCAAGAATCAACGGTTAATAGATCTTTACAGATTAATATATAAGAGATGCAGGTGTGTTTTGCCACACCTGCATTTTTTTGCAATTCTATATTTCTTGTAATCAGAATCGCACAATGTTATACTTATGAAGTGTATAGGCTCAGAATTGAGCCTGATCATTTGCATTGTGAATGGAAGGATAAGAAGGGCAGTGACATATGAATGAAAAGAGAGATGTAGAGGGGCTGTACAATCGATATAGACAGGTTCCATTGTATCTGATAGGAATGTTCTGTCTGATGACAGTGTTCATGTATTTTGTCGGAATAGGAGCCGGAGTTATAGCCACCATTTTTACGGCAGTATACGGAGCGGTGAGCATTGTTGTTTTCCTGAGGATGAATACTTTGTCCCGCGACAGATATGTGGAATTTGCCATGGAGCACGGCAAGATGCAGAAGGAGCTCATAAAGGAGTTTCCGGTTCCGTACGCATTGCTTGACGAGGATGGAAAAGTTGTGTGGGTGAACGACGAGTTCTCAGGTATAACGGAGACCAGTAAGAGAAAGCTCATGAAGCTGAATATAGTTCAGGTATTTGAGGAGGTTACCGAGGAGAGTCTTCCTTATCAGGAGGAGGTTACCGAGGGAGAGATAGCATTTAACGGAAGAGAATACCGTTATGAGATCAGACGTGTACAGGTGAATAAGGTTGAGCCTGCTATGGAAGAGACGGATGCCCAGCCGGATGAGGCCGGCACAGACGGAGACGGGTCTGCTGAGCAGAAGAAAGAGACGAAGGCTTCGCACGGTGGTTCAAGACACCACGGCAAGACGGACACCTTCCTTGCGTTCTACATGTTTGATGTGACAGTGGTAAATCAGCTCACTCAGGAGAACCACGATCAGAAGCTGGTTGCGGGTCTCATATATATTGATAACTACGATGAGATATTTGAGTCGCTTGAGGAAGTACGACACTCTCTTCTTGTTGCCCTGGTCGACAGAAAGATCAACAAATACATGGCAAATGTCGACGCCATAGTCAAGAGCCTTGAGAAGGACAAGTACATGTTCGTGATGCCACAGAAGTATCTGGATCAGCTCAAGGAGAACAAATTTGCCCTGCTCGATGAGGTCAAGGCTATAAATATCGGAAATGATCTTCCGCTTACACTCAGTATAAGTCTTGGTACTGATTACAAGAGCTTTATAGAAAACTTTGAGGCAGCGCGTTCCGCCATGGAGCTTGCTCTGGGCCGAGGCGGCGATCAGGCGGTTATCAAGTCCGCCGACAGGATCACCTACTTTGGCGGTAAGAGTCAGGGAACGGAAAAGTCCACGAGAGTTAAGGCGAGGGTTAAGACTCTTGCGTTCAAGGAGCTTCTTGAGACCAAGGAGAAGGTTATAATCATGGCCCACAAGAATCCGGACATGGATGCTTTTGGTTCAGGTATAGGAATATACAAGATGGTGACTGCGCTGGGCAAGACGGCGCATATAGTTGTAAATGAGGTGTCATCGGCCATAAGTCCGATATATGGCAATTTCACTTCGAGCAATTCCTATCCGGCAGATATGATAATCAACAACGATCAGGCGCTCAGTCTGGTCGATGACGACACGGTCGTAGTTGTGACGGATGTGAATAATCCTACGCTCACGGAGTGTGAGGAACTGCTGGCATATGCGAAGAGCATAGTGGTGTTCGATCACCACAGGCAGACAAAGGATGTCATTGCAAATGCGACACTGTCGTATATAGAGCCATTTGCGTCATCTGCATGTGAGATGATCGCAGAGATGCTCCAGTACATGGATGAGAAGATAAAGCTCAGGCCTACAGAGGCGGACGCCATGTATGCCGGAATACTCATTGACACCGACAACTTCCTGAGCAAGACCGGTGTCAGAACCTTTGAGGCAGCCGCGTTCCTTAAGAGAAGCGGTGCGGATGTCATGCGAGTAAGGAAGATGTTCAGAACTGACATAGAGACCTATAGACAGAAGGCGGAGGGTGTCAGCCACGCAGAGATGGTGCTTGATGCATTTGCCATATCAATCATTACACCTGGAGATGGCCCTGAGTCGCCGGTGGTACTCACCGCCAAGATTGCAAATGAGATGCTGAACATCGCAGGTGTCAGAGCTTCATTTGTAATAGCGCAGATGGGTGCGGATGTCAAGATAAGTGCAAGAGCCATTGACGATGTCAATGTCCAGATAATCATGGAGAGAATGGGTGGCGGCGGTCATGCAAATATCGCGGCAGCTCAGTTTGAAAATGCGAAAGCAGAGGATATAAAGAAGGAGCTTGTTGAGCTCCTGAATGAGATGTATAAGGAAGGAGATATTTAGGATATGAAGGTCATATTATTACAGGATGTTAAAAGCCTTGGAAAGAAAGGTGCAATGGTAGAGGTAAATGAGGGCTACGCAAGAAATTTCATCATTCCTAAGAAGCTCGGCATGGAGGCAACTCCAAAGAATATGAATGATTTCAAGCTCCGCAAGGCTCATGAGGAGAAGGTGGCAGCAGAGAATCTTTCTGATGCCAAGGCACTTGCGGCAGAGCTTGAGAAGGCTTCAGTAACTGTTAAGATCAAGGTTGGAGAGGGCGGAAGAACATTTGGCTCAGTATCCACAAAGGAGATCTCAGATGCCATCAAGAGCCAGCTCGGCAAGGATATAGACAAGAAGAAGATCGTTATGAAGGACTCCATCAAGGCGTTAGGAAGCTTTTCAGTGAAGGTCAAGCTTCACCCTGAGGTTCAGGCAGAGCTTGCTGTAAAGGTCGAGGAAGCATAAGGAGTATAGATAAAACATGGAAGATGCATTTGCAAGAAAAAAGCTTCCCTACAATCTGGATGCCGAGAAGTCTGTTATAGGTTCCATGCTCATGGACAGAGACGCCATAGTGGAGGCGTCCGATATGCTGACCAAGGAGGATTTCTACTACGGTCAGTACGGAATATTGTTCGAGAATATGGTAGAGCTGTTCAAAGAGGGTAAGGCGGTCGATCTGGTAACCCTGAAGAACAAGCTTGAGGAGAACAATGTACCTGATGAGGTCATAAGCACCAAATCCATAGCGGAGATATTGGAGACGGTTCCGACATCGGTGAATGCCAAGCATTACGCAGAGATCGTGGCGGACAAATCCATACTCAGGAAGATGATAAAGCTGTGCGAGGAAGTGGAGAAGGACTGTTATCTGGATTCTGAGGGAGTTGAACAGCTTCTTGAACAGGCCGAGGGCGGTGTGTTCAATCTGATAAAGGAGAGGAACGGCTCAAGCAAATTTGTGGGGATCGACAGGATCGTCATGAACGTTATCGAGCAGATAGAGGAGGCTTCCAGAAAGAACACAAGAGTAACAGGTATCCCTACGGGATTCATAGATCTGGACAATATGCTCACCGGTCTCCATGGATCGGAGTTTATACTGGTGGCTGCTAGACCTGCCATGGGTAAGACGGCATTTGTTCTTAATATTGCCCACCATGTTGCCGTGCGCAAGGGAATTGCCACTGCGATATTCAACCTGGAGATGAGCAAGGAGCAGCTTGTAACGCGTATGATAGCCATGGATTCCCTGGTTGATTCCCAGAAGGTACAGACGGGACAATTGGCTGAGGACGACTGGGATCAGGTGCTTGCCAGTGCGGAGAGTATAGCTGCCGCACCGCTGTACATAGAGGATAGTTCAGCACTCACCATATCCGAGCTGAGATCAAAATGCAGACAGCTCAAGAGCAAGAACAATCTTGGACTCATCATCATCGACTACCTGCAGCTTATGAGCACGACGGGACGAGTTGAGTCGCGACAGCAGTTCGTATCTGATATGTCGAGATCGTTGAAGATGCTTGCCAGGGAGCTGGATGTGCCTATCATAGCGCTGTCACAGCTTAACCGAGAGGTTGATAAGAGACCGGATCACAAGCCTGTGCTTGCGGATCTCCGAGAGTCGGGATCTATCGAGCAGGATGCCGATGTGGTTATGTTCATATACAGAGATGATTATTACAATCCTGATACCGACAAGAAGGGTATCTCGGAGATAATCATAGCTAAACAGAGAAAAGGTGCCACCGGATCTGTGGATCTGGTATGGCTGCAGGAATACACGAAGTTTGCCAACAAAGAGCACTAAATATATTATGTTTTATAAGGAGAATTTAAAATGGTAGTTGAACCAAGAGTTAAAGATTTTATTTGTACAACAGCTCACCCGGTGGGATGCGCACAGAATGTAAAGAATCAGATCGAGTATGTCAAGTCAAAGGGAGCAGTTAAGAGCGATAACGCACCTAAGAAGGTTCTGGTGATCGGAGCGTCAACAGGATACGGACTTGCATCACGTATCGCAGTTGCATTTGGCTATGGCGCAGATACCCTCGGCGTTATGTTTGAGAAGGAGTCAAATGGACGCCGTACAGCAACCGCTGGCTTCTACAACAACAGAGCATTTGAGGAGGAGGCTCACAAGGCCGGACTCTATGCAAAGTCCATCAATGGCGACGCGTTCTCAGTCGAGATCAAGGAGCAGGTCATCGAGACCATCAAGGCAGACATGGGCAAGATAGACATGATCGTATACAGCCTGGCTGCCCCTAGAAGAACAACTCCAGATGGAACAAAGTACACATCAGTACTCAAGACGGTTGGTGAGGAGTACACCAACAAGACACTTGTACTCAAGGACAACACCATCACAGATGCACATATAACAGCGGCAAATGATGACGAGATCAATGCCACCATCAAGGTAATGGGCGGTGAGGACTGGATCGACTGGATGCAGGCACTCTCAGATGCCGGAGTTCTGGCAGATAACGTGATCACAGTTGCATACTCATACATAGGACCAAAGATCACATTCCCTATCTACGCTGAGGGATCGATCGGACAGGCAAAGAAGGATCTGTACAAGTCAGCAGACATTATAAATGAAAAGTTCCCTAACATAAAGGCGAAGATAGCCATCAACAAGGCTCTTGTCACACAGTCAAGTGCAGCTATCCCTATCGTACCTCTGTATATCACACTTCTCTACAAAGTTATGAAAGAGAAGGGACTCCACGAGGGATGCATAGAGCAGATGCAGAGACTGTTCATGGATAAGATCCTGGATGACAGCCAGGTGGACGACAACGGATTCATCCGTATGGACGACTGGGAGATGAGAGATGATGTTCAGGAAGTTGTTGCTGAGCACTGGGATACAGTCAACAATGACAATGTCAAGGATATAGCAGACATCGATGGATACTGGGAGGATTTCTATAACATGTTCGGTTTCAAGATCGACGGTGTGGATTACTCAGCAGATGTTGATATCATGTAATATTCATGGGTAGTTTCAATATATAAATACTACAAATGCCCCACAGATTCATAGAATTTGCGGGGCATTTCGGTAAGCGCTTTTTTGGTGTGCCTGACCCATTATTTTCGCAAGGAGGAAGACGGTATATGTACAAATATTTATTATTTGATCTTGATGGAACCATCACCAAGTCTGAGAAAGGAATATTCAACTGTATAAAATACGCTCTTGACTGGGCTGGAATTCCATATCCTGAATACAGTGTATTCAGAAGCTTTATAGGACCATCGCTTTATGATTCTTTCGTGAGGGAATTCGGCATGGACGACGCAAAAGCGAAAGAGATGGTTGCGAAGTACAGAGAGAGATACAACGTGGTAGGTCTCTTCGAGGCTGAGGTGTACGACGGAGTGGCAGACACCCTGCGTGCCCTTAAGGAGAAGGGCTGCATACTCTCAGTTGCAACCAGCAAGCCGACAGAGCCGACACTCCGTATCCTTGAGAAGTTCGGTGTGGGAAAATATTTTGACGTTGTAGTTGGAAGTAATCCCGACGGAACAGGATCAGACAAGAAGCACATCATATCCCAGGTCCTTGAAAGCCTCAAGAAAGATCACGGACTGACAGAAGATATGATAAAATCAAACCAGGTTGTGATGATAGGCGACAGACGCTACGACATAGAAGGTGGCAAAGCCTGTGGCCTCCAGACCATAGGAGTCCTCTACGGCTACGGCAGCAGAGAAGAATTCGAAGCAGTCGGCGCAGACAACATAGTAGAAAGCCCAGAGGAAATCCTGAATCTGTAGATAGAAAGGTAGCTTATAGTTTATAGATGTCTGTGTTGATATATATTTTTTATTAAATATCTATGATTATTTTTGTGGGATGACACTCTGGGGAACTGAATAAAAGAAAAACAGGTAAGAGTCGATATCTATAATATAGTGTGGTGTATAAAATATATTTTTCAGCGAAATATGTCAGGAGAATGATCTGAAAAGTATATATCCAATAAGATCAGGATGACATACTCTCCAGGGATATAAAAATTGGGTCTCTATATATGTAATCGATAGCGAAGACGCCTGAACTTTGCTGCTTATTGCTAAGGCGGAGCTCGCAACGCCCTTATAGCGAGCGGGAGCCGCGTGCAGATATAAGCAAAGCAAAGTGAGGTAAGTCGAGCGTGATTACATATATAGAGACCCAATTTCTGTCCCTGGAGAGTATGTCATCCGTCCGTTCGTCATATCATCTCCTGACATTTGAGATATACCCGAAGAACGCTCCGATGATCCCCCCGATAATGTGGGTGAGATTAGACACATTGTCCTTCACAAACACTCCGTCAGCCACCTGTCCGCCGATATAAAGCACTGCAACAAGTATGAAGGTGAGCGGTATGGAGCCGTCCTTTATACATGCAAAAGAAGACAGAAGAATGTATGCGAATACCACTCCGCTGGCGCCGAGCAATGCTGTACCAGGGAAGAATATAAAATGCACGATTCCTGTCACCAGTGCGGTGGTGATGGTTACGATGAGCAGATCCTTTGAGCCGTATTTTTCCTCAAGCAGTGGGCCGATCACAAGCAGCAGCGTCATGTTGTTGATAAGGTGACTCCAGCTTGCGTGACCAAACACATGGGCAAACATGCGGATGTAGGTTAAAGGATCGGTGAGAGGGGCTCTGTATACTTCAAATAGAAGAAAGTTACTTTTGCCGCCTGTGAGGATGTTCAGGAGGTAAGCTCCCAGACAAATGAGTGCAAATGTAAGTACCACAGGTGAGTTAAAGGATATTCTTAATATGGTTTTGGATTTTGTCTTTGACATGGATCGGTTCCCCTCTTATTCATATAGTATAGAAAAATATTACCAGCGGTCATCCGCTGGTAATATTTTTTAAGCGTCATAATCTGGCATATCGTTAAAGTACATCTTGTAGAAGTTGGTACTCTGTTCGAGAACCCTCATGGTTGATGGAAGCGGTACGGCGATGAGGTCGTTGAACTCATACTCTCCGGCTGCTGAATCAATCACATGTCCCATCTGAGTCTCATTATGTGTGTAATCGGCGTTGAAACCGCCGTATTTATTGCCACGGGCATCAAGACGTATCCACTTCTTGAGATCCGGGTGATATACCGCATTAAGTGCATGCATAGCCATAAGTCCGCCCTTGTGCTTGATACGGATATAGCAGAATCCTGTATATAAGTTGTTGGCACGAAGCAGTGCTGCCAGCAAATTGGCCTTTGAATAGCTGATGCCCGTGCTGGCTTCCAGTACATCGGAAGCGCTGATAGTTATTACTGAAAAGTTGCTGTCATATGTGTGAGAAATCCTATCCCGGACAAAATAGTAACATGCCTGTATGATCTCATCACTGCTCTTGCAATCTGCAGCAAGTTCCTTTGCCTTTGCAGCAACGATAGGATTGTCATAATTTACATACTTGTCGTATTGCAAATATGCTGAATCCTTATTTCTCTGAATTAGTTGCATTGTGTCATCTCTCCTTTATTACTTGGAATATGTAGAACTTCAGATAATAAGATTCATCTGCAGCCCATAATATTGGGTGATCAGGAGCCTGTGTGCGGAACTCTACCTGGCGAAGTCTTACATGTGAATTCATGGCGGCCTGTTTTATGGTCTTGGTAAATAACTCGAAATCCATAAAATGTGAACATGAACAAGTCGCAAGGAATCCACCATCCCTTACGAGTTTCATAGCACGCAGATTAATCTCGCGATAGCCTTTGACTGCGTTCTTTATTGAATTTCTTGATTTTGTGAATGCCGGCGGGTCAAGTATGACAACGTCAAACTGTTCGCCTTTTGATTCCAGTTCAGGAAGAAGATCAAATACATCTCTGCACTCAAAAGAGACAGTGCTCTCCAATCCGTTGAGCGCTGCATTCTCTCTGGCCTGGGCAATAGCAAGTTCTGAAGCGTCTACTCCCAAAACGCTGGAAGCACCGGCTATGCCTGCGTTTAGAGCAAAGGAGCCTGTGTGTGTAAAGCAATCAAGAACCTTTGCATCTTTACATATTCTCTGAATAGCAAGACGATTATACTTCTGATCCAGAAAGAATCCGGTCTTCTGACCGTCTTTCACATCAACAATATATCGAACGCCATTTTCATTTATATGAACCTTTGTGTTAAATTCGTCACCAATAAACCCTTTATAGGTATCCATCCCCTCGTGTTTTCTGACTTTTGCATCGCTTCGTTCATAAACACCCTCGATTATTATACCATCATTTTTAAGTATATTTTTTAAAATATTTATTAACAAATTTTTAACTTTGTCGATGCCGAGTGCCAGTGATTCGACAACAAGCACGTTTTCAAACTTGTCAATGACGATTCCCGGCAGAAAATCAGCCTCGCCAAATACGACACGGCAGCTACTGGTGTCGACGGTTTTCTTGCGGTAATCCCATGCATCCTGAAGTCTCTTTGCGAAGAATGCCTCGTCGATCTCGGTGTCCACATGTCTTGTGAGCATGCGGATGAAGATCTTGGAGTTGGTATTTATGAATCCTTTGCCGAGTGGATAACCGTCGAAGTCCTTTACTATGACGATGTCGCCGTTCTCAAAGCTGCCGACTATGGTGTCGACCTCATTGTCAAATATCCATGCTCCTCCGGACTTCAGAAGTCGTCCCTCTCCCTTTTTTAATGTAACAATAGCTCCCATAATATATGTATCCTTTCTCTGTACTGCCGTTGGCAGACATTTTTCGTTGTCTGTTTTTGAATTTTGCGGATTTATTTTACCATATGTAGACAAATAATCCAAGATGGGGCAACTTAACACATTTGTAACAAAAAACTTGTAAAAAAGTTATACTTGTAAAAATTATGTAACACGTGTATACTACGAACGTAGCAGAATGCACACAAACGTCAGATTCCCTGCGGAAACTGATGTTTAATAAAAAGGAGGACAGTAAAGATGTCTACAATGAAGACTAATATTGCAAAGAGAGAAAAGAGCCTGATGGCGGCAAAAGCTATAGGCAGTCTTATGGCGATTGCTGTATTGGCTATTGTGATTTTTTCTACAAATGTGGTGACACAGGCAGATGAGATGGGAGCTGACGGCACGGCAGTTCTGGCCACAGCATCAGATGCAGTTCAGAGTGGAATGATACAGGATGAGGATGGTTACTTCAGATATTATGTTAATGGTGAAGTGCAGAAAACTGCAGGCTGGATAGATGCCGATGATGGCACCAGATATCTTATAGATGAAAATGGCGTGGCAGCTATGAAGTTTACACGTTCTGGCGATACCATCAAGATATACAGATTCAGCGCTGATTCAAAGGACTGGACGATCTGCAAGAACGAGTGGCAGACAGTGGATAACGTTCTCTATTATCTGAACAATTCCGGACTGTGTGAAAAGATATACGATAATAGCAGCAAGAAGGCAAAGTCACTGAGCAGCGGCAAGCTTGTCCAGGTGAAGAACCAGATGCTTATTCTCAACGATGGCAGAACATATTATTTCAATTCAAATGGTGACAAGGTCACAAAGGGCGGTTGGTATCATATAAATTATGACAATATGGTATTTGTAACAGGCGGTGGATCCCACTATGTAAAGGAGAGGATCTACAAGGCATCAGGCATTTTCAGAAAGTATTCATTTAACGATTCAAAGAAGAGCTGGGATATGAACAAGAACCTGTGGAAGAATACAGGCAGAAAGCTGATGTATTTTGATGGATCAGGCACATGTACCATTCTGTATGATCAGGCATCGAATATATTGTACAGATACATATCAAGCAGCAAGTCATACAAGAGAGTCTCAAATGTGATCGACAAGCTCAACGGAAGCAGATACTACTTCTATGATGCAAATGGAAACAGACGTACATCATCAGGATGGAAGAAGGTAAATGGAAGTACCGCTTACTACGTATGTGACGGCGGATATGTTACCTCAAGATATACAGATCAGAAGGGTACAAAGAAGGTATACGACTTTGATTACTCGAAGAACACATGGGTGCAGAAGAAAAATATGTGGAAGACTGTCTACCGCAGCAGATATTATTTCGGCTCTAAAGGCGTAGCCACAATGAGCTATAACAACAGCACCAAGAAGGCATACAAGTTTACAGGCAGAAAGTGGAAGCCTGCAAAGAAGCTCATAATGAAGATCGGAAATGCCAATTACTATTTCAACAGCGCTGCAAAGCGAGTTGTAAAGGCTGGAAAGTATAAGACAGCCGATGGCTACATAGCATATGTCAACAGAAGAGGCGTTGTATATAAGAGAGAGTACGATCTCTCGGTCAAGAGATATTACACTATCGATCTTGGTAAGGGCAGAAAGACAAGAGTATATGGATATTATGATATAGGCGCGGCAAACAGACTGAGTAAGATGGTCAACCAGCATCGTGCAGAAAATGGACTTTCAAGCCTTAAGGTGTCAACATCTCTGACAGAGACCGCTACCACAAGAGCAAAGGAGATAAGCAACAAGTACAGCCATTACAGACCAAATGGAACACTGTGTCTCAACTCCATGTACGAGTTGTACGGAGAGAATCTTGCATGTGGTTTCAGTGGTGGAGATCTCGTGTTCAGAGCATGGTCCAAGTCGACCGCACATGACAGCAATATGCTGAATACTACATACAAGACCATGGGCGTTGCAGTATTTGTGGCTCTCAAAAATGATAAACAGGGATATAAGAGATATTATGTCCTTACATTTGGCAAGTAATTTTAATTAGGAAATTAGTGGAAAATAAGACTGTTAAATCCCTCAAATTAAATTGAATTATATGGAGAAATAGAGTACCATACATAGTATAAGGCAAATAGTCGGATATAGATTTTGGCTAGTTTGGGAATGGAGATTGTGTGTGGGTTTCATATATTCGTCTTTAAATAGAGGTGCCGGCGAGAGTGTGGCACTATTTGACAATAGAATAGCCAGGATGCTTCCTTTTGTCACGGGAAAGGCATATTTTGACCTCAGGAATTATGATGCCCAGACTGGAGAATTCGGAGTATATATTGAATGGGATGGTGAGCTTGAGGCAGTGCTTGGATATTCACTGCCGGCAGGAGGATATTTCGTCAAAGCAACCACACCGCAGGCGTACAGATTCCACAGGCTTGACAAGGGACTCCCGGTATATATGAAGTTGATAGCGCAGAATGGCAGACTGTATCCTTACAGGACATATGTCATGATGGACGGCAGACCTTTCAGTGTGGAATTCGGCGGTGGAGTTCTGATCCCTTTTGAGGACAGATACGAAGAGCTTGGATGCGAAGCTGCGAAACAGACTGTGGATACTGGAAGCCAGAAGCTTTTGATGGGAAGTCAGAGTGGAATGACAGGAAGTCAGAGGTTCCGGTGGAATGGCAGTCAGATGAGACTGCTGTTTGGAAGTCAGGGAGGCTTCAGATACCTGGCGGGAAGCCAGTACAGAGTGTTTGGCAGCCAGCGTATGTTGTTTGGCAGCCAGCGTATGTTGTTTGGCAGCCAGAGAATATTGTCAGGCAGCCAATATAGAATATTTGGAAGTCAGCGGATAAAAAATATGCCGATGGTGCTTGAAAGTGACACACAGTGGCCACAGGACAGTATGGATTCAATCAGAACAAGCCAGGAGCTGATGGTTGAGTTCCCTAAGGAGTGGCAGCTTATCAACAGAAGCAGAAGACCGACCAGCCGGATTGGTGGCAATGCTAAGTTTGGATATGGACTGGATCTGATCTAGTACATGACCGGATCTTGGAGGATATATGAAGGATATAGAGGGATTCCACACATTGTGGACTGCTCCTTATTTTGAGAAAAGTAAAGATGACACTTACAGCATGCAGGATTATGAGCTTTTGACCATGATCCTGTCTGCTCTTATGTGGAGAAAAATGAATGGCCCTATCACACTTTACGGTGATGCAAGGGCCATTGATTATGTTGAGGGACAGGGATTGTCGCATATATGGAATGGCGGCATAAAAGAGATACAGGTTCCTGACAGCATATCCCCGGGAGTGTTCTGGGCTGCGGGCAAGCTGTATGCGCTTAAGGCGGCGCATATGCCGGCGGTCATGGTGGATCTGGACCTTATAGTGTGGAAGAATATAGGGGAATACATAGCGGGGACGGATATTTGTGCAATACACAGAGAAGGAATATATCCGGATGTATATCCCGGCAGGGACTTCTTCAATATGGACAGTTCGTACAGCTTTGATCCCCTGTGGAGCTGGGATGTTCCGCCGGTAAATACCTGTATGCTATATATGGCTAAGGAGCAATTTAAGAACTATTATGTGGACAGCTCCATACAATTTATGGAGAATTGTAGGGAGACTGAGGAAAATCTGTGCCACATGGTATTTGCGGAGCAGAGACTGCTTGCGATGTGTGCTGCGAGAAAGGGAAAGATCATTGCTTCATTTTTCCCTGAGGCGGCGGATATAGAGAGACAGGATGTGTTCACACATTTGTGGGGATATAAGAATATTCTGAAGTTTAACTATGGGAAAAGGGTTGAGTTTAACGGACGTCTCTGCGAGCGGATAGAGCGGGAGTTTCCGGAAGAGGCGGATGTTATAAGGGAGTTACATGTTTGTAGATAAAGTGCTGAAGAAGATACCCAGGGAGATATACATATATATACTGTGGGGAATTGTCGTGGGAGCGGTAAATCTTGGCTCCGCCTGGATATTTATGTACAAATGCGGGATAGAACCTGTCAGGGCCAACTTCCTGGCATGGATACTGTACAATTTTGTGTCATTCATAACAAATAGAAAATCGGTGTTCCACACTGTCGCAGAGACTGCGTGGGAGTTCATAAAAGAACTGGTGTCATTCTACGTGAGCAGGGTGTTCACACTGGCGGTGGAGGAGGGCCTGATCTATATACTGGTTGACAGGCTTCACCTGTGGGCGATGGGCATAAAGACGTTCACATCAGTGCTGGTGATATTCCTCAATTATTATATAAGCAAGAAGTTTATATTCAGAAAGATAAAGGAAAAACTGTAAGAGATATGTATAAATGCGAATGTTTATCGAAATTTTATAGAAAAACATGGACACAATTACTTCCAAACATTTGACAGTTGGAGTATAATTGAATGGTTAAATATGTATAAAAAGCAGAATAAGTAATGCAAGGAGATAAGTATGAAGAAGAGAGTAGTAATAACAGGCATAGGAGCCATAACTCCAGTCGGCAATACAGTTGACGAGTATTGGGATTCACTTAAGGAAGGAAAGCATGGCTTCGGACCTATTACACAGTTTGACGCTTCAGCATACAAGTGCAAGCTTGTCGGCGAGGTTAAGAACTTTGTAGCAAAGGACTACATTGATCCAAAGTCTGCAAGACGTATGGCTAGATTCACACAGTTTGCTGTGAAGGCAACCCAGGAGGCTATGGCAGATTCAGGACTTGATATGACAAAGGAAGATGCTTACAGAGTTGGTACATGTATTGGTTCAGGTGTTGGTTCACTTCAGGAGCTTGAGAACGCATATGGAACCATACTTACAAAGGGACCACTTCGTGTAAGTCCATTCGTAGTTCCTATGATGATCAGCAACATCGCAGCAGGTAACGTTGCGATCCAGTTTGGTCTCAAGGGCAAGAGTATAGATGTTGTAACAGCATGTGCTTCAGGAACAAACAGTATCGGTGAGGCATTCAGAACTATCCAGTACGGAGATGCTGATGTCATGGTAGCCGGCGGATGTGAGGCAGCAGTTTCACCTATCGGTATATCAACATTTGATTCACTTACAGCACTTACATCATCAACAGATCCAGACAGATGTTCTATTCCATTTGATAAGGACAGAAGCGGATTCGTTCTCGGCGAGGGTGCAGGTATTGTTATTCTTGAGGAGCTTGAGCACGCAAAGGCAAGAGGAGCAAAGATCTACGCAGAGCTTTCAGGTTACGGATGTTCAAGTGATGCACACCACATCACAGCACCTGAGGAGTCAGGTGAGGGACCAGCAGTTGCCATGACCAATGCGGTTAAGGATGCAGGACTTCCACTTGATGCGGTTCAGTACATCAATGCTCATGGTACAAGCACACATCTGAACGATCTTGTTGAGACACGTGCTATCAAGAAGGCATTTGGCGATCACGCAAAGGACATCAAGATCAATTCAACAAAGTCTATGACAGGACATCTTCTCGGTGCAGCAGGAGCCATCGAGTGTATTGCCTGTGTCAAGAGTATAGAGGAAGGTTATATCCACAGAACAAGAGGCCTTGTGGAGAGCGAGGAGGAGCTTGATCTGGATTATTGTAAGGAGCCATGCGAGATGGACGTTGATGTTGCGATCAGCAACTCACTTGGATTTGGCGGACACAATGCATGTATCGTCTTACAGAAGTATAAGGAGCAGTAAATATCATGTTATTTATCAAAAAAAAGGCAAAGGATGCCGAGATAATTGCAGCAAAGGCTGCAGAGGAGGCAAAGGCTGCTGAGGGAATTCAGGAAGCACCAAAGGTGGAGCTTGTAAAGTGCCCTAAGTGCGGAAGAGAAGTTGAGAAGGAAAGAGTGAAGAACGCAAAGTACATTTGTTATGAGTGCGGTTCTTACTTCAGAGTTAAGACCAAGAACAGAATAAGAATGGTCACAGATCCAAAGTCATTTGAGCCATGGTTTGAGGATATGCCAAGCTCAAATCCTCTTGGAACAGAGGGCTATGAGGACAAGGTTGCGGCTGCACAGGCCAAGACAAACCTCAAGGAGGCTGTTACTATAGGAAAGGCAACCATCAATGGTGAGCCTGCTGTAGTTGGTGTATGTGATGCAAGATTCCTCATGAGCAGCATGGGATATGTTGTGGGTGAGAAGATTGCCAGAGCTGTCGAGAAGGCTACAAAGGAGAAGCTTCCGGTATTCATGTTCTGCTGTTCAGGCGGTGCACGTATGCAGGAGGGAATCATTTCTCTGATGCAGATGGCCAAGACATCCGCTGCATTCAAGAAACATTCTGATGCAGGACTTCTGTATGTATCTATTCTTACAGATCCTACAACAGGTGGTGTTACAGCCAGCTTTGCAATGCTTGGAGATATTATCCTTGGAGAGCCAGGTGCGCTCGTAGGATTTGCAGGACCACGAGTTATCAAGCAGACTATTGGTCAGGAGCTTCCAGAGGGCTTCCAGAGATCAGAGTTCCTTGTTGAGCATGGTATCATAGATGGCATAATCACAAGAGACAAGATGAAGGACACAATGTATGATCTCATCGTCACACATAAGCAGAGACAGGGCTATGCTAACTTTGACAGTGCTGTTGAAGATGAGAAATTTGACATAAGCGAGATCCTCAAGGAGAGACTCAAGGATGACGAGCCTAAGACTCCGTGGGAGAAGCTCAGAGGTGCTCGTCAGATGAGCAGACCTTCAGGTTTCGACTATGTGAAGTATATATGCGATGATTTCCGTGAGATCCACGGAGACAGAACCATGAATGATGACAGAGCCATTGTGGGTGGTATCGGTCATATAGATGGACAGCCTGTAACAGTTATATCACAGGTCAAGGGAGCTTCCATGGCAGAGTGCATGGAGAGAAACTTTGGTATGCCTCTTCCTGATGGCTACAGAAAGGCTCTTCGTCTGATGAAGCAGGCTGAGAAGTTCGGCAGACCTATCATTACATTTGTAAATACACCGGGTGCGTTCTGTGGACTTGAGGCTGAGGAGCGAGGAATGGGTGAAGCCATAGCGAGAAATCTCTATGAGATGTCATCACTCAAGGTTCCTGTACTCTGTATCCTTATCGGAGAAGGCGGAAGCGGTGGAGCACTTGCCCTTGCAGTCGGCAATGAGGTATGGATGCTTGAGAATGCGACATACTCAATCCTTTCACCTGAGGGATATGCGTCTATCCTCTGGAAGGACAGCAACAGAGCTGAGGAGGCTGCAGAAGTTATGCAGATTACAGCGCAGGATCTCAAGAGACTGAACGTTATCGAGCAGGTCGTACCTGAGTACGGCGGAGCAGATGAGCAGTCAGTTCCATATATAGGCAAGTACCTTAAGATGAACATTAAGGAATTCCTCAAGAAGTATTCAGACAAGACTCCTGAGGAGATCGCACAGGACAGATACGACAGATTCAGAAATCTGTAGATCACAGATATACTATAGATGAAAGGCATTTCTCAAGTGAGAAATTTATCTCACGGGGAATGCCTTTTATTCATGCATATGTTGAAGTGATGGTGTTTTTTTGGTAAACTTTATGTATATGGCTGAAGATACAGCTTGAATTGGAGGAGCGTTTATGAAGAAACAGATAAAGGTTACTTTGATAGTTATCCTGGCCGCCATCATTGCGGCAGCAATCATATGGTACGTGATGTACCTGCGGGGCAAGGAGCAGGATCTGCTGACACCTGTGGGAACACGTGCAGAATTTATCGGTGATACAGACAAATATCCTACCATGCTTACAGCGAAGGGGACTCAGATCCTGAATGCAGACGGAGAACAGGTTGTTCTCAAGGGTGTGATGGTTCCAGAGTCGCGCAGTCTGTATGAGGAGAAGAAGTTTAATGAGGATTTCTACAAGGATGTATTTGCCAAGGGTGGTAATGCCATAAGGGTGCCAATAAGCCCTGTGGAGTACAAGAATGACGATTACTATATGTGGAGATATCTTGACCGCATAGTTACCTGGGCCGGAGAGAACGATAACTATGTTATTCTCGACTGGGATTATACAGGTAACCCGATAGATGGTTCCGGGGATGAGATGCCGGATCTCGACGAGAATCCGCTGGATTATTCTGCTGAATTTTGGAAGAACATTGCGGATTATTTCAAGAACACTCCAAATGTTATATTTGAGATATACAATGAGCCGGTTGGCATGAGTGATTCAGAGTGGAAGAGATGCGCGGAGAGCCTTATAGGAGTTATAAGGGATGCCGGCGCAAAGCAGCTTATAATCGTTGGAAGTCCGGATTACTGTTATGATCTCGGATGGCTTGACGAGCTCGGCGTGAAGAATGACAATACTGCGTTCTCTGTTCATGTTTACCCGGACAAGGTGTTCTGGCAGAAGTTCCTGTCGGGCTATGTGACAAGTTATCCTCTTATAGTGACAGAGTGGGGATATGCAGACGATGATGTCGAGGTCAAGAATGAGAAGCTGAAGGGCACCAGAAATGTATTTGGAATAAAATTTACCAGATATCTGGAAAAGCATGATATAGGATGGATTGCAGTTGGATATGACGATACGGTGGAGCCATCCATGTTTACTAAGGGATATAAGAAATTCACAAAATGGGGCGAGTATGTGACTGAGCTGCTTGGAGACAAGGAAGAATAAAGAGAATAACGGATGAAATGTATGAAAAAGCGGAGCTGCATAATGAGCATGGAGCATGGCAGATGATTTTCGGCGTAAATACAATCCCTGCCTGTCGCAGGCATGGATATGCGGGAGAACTGATCTGCAGAGCAATCCAGGATGCGAAGAAGCAGGGACGAAAAGGTCTTGTACTTACGTGTAAGGACAGGCTGGTTCCATATTATGCAAAATTTGGTTTTGTAAATGAAGGAGTCTCTGATTCCGCACATGGAAATGTAGTGTGGAATCAGATGAGACTGATTCTCTAAAAAATGCGATTTCCATTTCGATCAAAATGTGCCCGAAGAGCCTTTTCGGTAAAGAAAATCGGAAGGATCAGCGGAATCAACTGCAGGAAGGTGATGATCAGGCCCATATTGCCGACCGGATCATTGCCTTTTCCAATTACAAAAAGCATTGGAATGACAGAAGGTATGATCAGAATCCAGCCAAGGGTACGCCAGATTTTCCCAAAATAGTGATGGGCAAACTGCCAGGTATCTGCATTTTTCATAGACATGGAAGTGCGGTAGCCAAAAGCTGAATTGATTTCCTTTGGAGCACTTCTGGAAAAAAGTCCGCCAAAGCTGATCATCAGGAATGGAATCAGCAGAACCGTTACACACATAAAAATCCAAAATCCCATAAAAATCCTCCTTTCGAAAGTCGAAAAATCCCAAGCGTATCTTAGAGGGGAGAAAGGTGTAGTTAAGGATAATATAAGACTAAAATGGGAGAAAAGCAAGAAGAAGTTGGGCATTAAGAAAACTTATATGTAAAATATGACGCCATGATGGGGACTCTGAAGCGGAAGATTATTAAAAAAATAGTTCTCTGATTTGGATTGACAAAGATCGCTTATTCAAGTATAATAATCACAAAATAGTTTTAAATCTAATTCTATCTGACTTTCATTGCCGTTCGGCAGGAAAATCCAAAAAAACTTTATACCT
>OGXH01000489.1_pt1 | contig 27877 bp, 31 predicted proteins | sample 1576241 | NCBI WGS metagenome assembly OGXH01 (sample SAMEA3541529, study PRJEB24748) | human gut metagenome | biome: human gut; feature: human-associated habitat; material: faeces | place: China | collected 2012
CGGAGATCATGCCGGATGAAGCCAAGGCGGGCGCGCTGTCGGTCAGCAGTGCTTCCATCAGCTGGTCCATCGGCTTTGGCTCTGCCTCTTCCGGCTGCTTGGTACGGATCTGGCTGATGTCATAGGCTTTCTGGATGGAGTACCCCTGCTGGATGACACCGTCCTTTTCATATTCCTGTCCGACAATGAAGTTGTATCCCTTGCTTCCGGTCTTGACTACCTTGCCTTCTTCCTTCCATTTTTCAAAGGTCTTGACCTGCCGGATCTCCGGATTCTGTGCATAAAGCAGGAACAGGTTGTCTGTCCTCTGCGGCTTGCACTGTCCCATAAAATCAAGGAATCCTTTTAAGGAGTCCCCATTCTGGAAGACCTCCTGTGCCTTTCCATCGATCATACCCCAGATTTCTTCCCTCTCCTGCTTTTTCTGTGCGGCATATTCTTCTTTCGATAACCGCTGGGCGGACTGCTCCTGCGAGTCCTGCCCTAAAAATTTTGTCAGGTCCATCTCCTACCTCGCTTTCACCTTTCGTTTATTTCTTGCTTTCTTCTGCGTTTTCCTTGGTCCACGGTTCTTTTCCCGGCTCCGCTTCTGGGATTCCTCTGCTTTCTCCCGTTTGATGTTCTCCAGCTCCCGGCGGACACTGGGACGCTCCTGTTCCCTCTGCCCTGCATCAGTCCCTTTTTCCTGCCCGGTAGAAATATTTCTGCTGTGCAAGGAAGAGCCGGACAGATTCTCTTCCCCCTCTTCCTGCACCGGGATAAAATTTTCCGGTTCGGAAAACTCCTCTTCGGGATGATTCTGGTTCTTTTCCTCTTCAGAAAAGTCCATGTCACCGACCTGGAATGCTTCGTCCAGATCGCTGATTTCAAACTGCACCTCGCCCTCTGGCATCTGCACAGTTTCCTGTACTGCTTCGGTTTCCGGTGCTTCCATTCCGGCGGTTACCTCATGGACAGCTTCCCCGACTTCGCTCCTTACAAAATCAAGGTTCATCTTATCCATGACACGGTTGACTTTGGCTGCATCATCGGCAAAGACCATGACCTCGCTCATCTCCGGGTTCTTTTTATCCCGGATGATCACATAGAGCAGTCCTCGTTTCCTGCCCTCACTACAGAATTCACGCAGGCGGTCAGATGGCACAGTGAAGAACTTCAATGGCTTGTTCTCCTTTAACATCCGCACCATTCTGGTCTTGCCCCTCGTTTTCTTCTGGTCTTTTAATACGGCGGCAACAAATACCGCCAGATGCTTTGCCAGCGTACCCGAAAGCCTGAGCCCGTGGTCCACGCCGTCCAAGGAATACCGGACGATCTGATCCGCCGCATCGCCTCCATAATTCATACTGTTCACCTGCTTTCTGTTCTCGGTTGTCTGTTTTTCTCCGTCTGTTCTGCCTGTCTCTGGATCTGCTCTGCCAGACGCATCTTTTCTTCCATCTCTTTAGACTGCTGTTCGATCCGGATGCAAAGACGGATATCCTTCCGAAGCGGCCTCAGTTTTTCGGTGATCTGACCGATCCTAACACTGTCCGGTTCGCTCCGGTAGAGCCGCTTCCGTTCTTTTGTGAGTGCCTGCACCTGTTCTTCCAACGGGGTTCGGTATGCCATCAGTTCTTCACGGGTGGTAATCTGATACTTCTGAAGAAATTCCATCTGCTCGATCCTGGCATCCAGTTTTCGGATATCTGCCCGGAGCACTGGGGAGATTCTTTTCGGCTTCTGCTTTAGAACCCCCATCTGATACAAATAGGAATAGTACAGGGCCTGTATCCCTTTTAACTTCTTTTTCGGGGGCTGGGAAGCTCCTTCTTTTCCAGCAGTTGTCCTGCTCTTGGGCTGTAAGATCCACTGCCGGATGCTCTCTTCTGAGTAATTCTTCCCAAGGCTCCGCAGACGGATATACCGTTCCATCCCCGGTGCTTTCAATGCGATGTACTTCCGATTCAGCTTCCACTGATATCCTCTCTGCTTCATCTGGTCCAGAAATTGTTTCCATGTGAAGCTTTCTGCCACCGCATCACGGATATCCAGACGGATCGAGGTTCTCCAGGTTGGCTTTCCGTCCTGTTCTGCCATCCACTGGGCATACGATTTCCCTTTGCCATTTTTCGGTTCGATAACTGATAAGCCGTATTTCAGGCATAAGGCATCCGAAGTTTTCCGCACATCCTCGTAGTAGCTCCTGCTGTTACTATGGTACTTTTTCCCATCTTTCATGCTCACGGAATTAAACACGATATGGTTGTGGTAATGCTCCGTGTTCAAATGAGTGGTGATGACAGCTTCATATTTTCCCTGAAGGAGTCTTTCTGCCAGCTCCATGCCAATCTGGTGGGCAAGTTCCGGGGTGACTTCCCCTTTGGCAAAGCTCTGCACCAGATGGAAGCCTTGCACCCCGTCCATCTTGTTGTATCGTTTCTTTGTATCTACCATATCTTGATAAGCAGTCTCACAGACACAGCCAATGGCATTCTCAAAAATGGAACGCTCCGTCTTGTCCCGGTTCATTGCATATTGAATAGCTTCTTCCAGAGAGCCGGCACTTTGTCCTTTCTTTGTGGTCTTATCCTTGTTTCGAATGTAAGTAATGGAATTGTCCAGACGGCTGACCGGGATGATACTGGTGTATGCCATCGGCTACCATTCCTCTTTGACCAGCCTCCATGTCTCTTTCGTCATGCGGAGCATTTCCCGAATATTCTCTTCCCCTGCCATCCCACATCCATTGGCTACATGGGCAAGCTGATTGGCATTGTTGCACAGACCGGATACTTTCCTTAAAAGTTCGGTATGATGTTCACAGGGTCTTGCCCGGACTTCGCCGCCCATGACAATGGAACGGATGTATTCCTCACGGGACAGGCCGCTTTTTTCTACCTGCTCTTCCAGAAAACGCAGCTCCTTTGTATTGAGGCGGACTGGTATCACATGGTTTCTTTTTCTCATCTCTTCACCTGCTTTCCAACGGGTTATTGATCGTTTCCTTACATTTCACGGTTTTTCCAGATCAGGAATCCTGTCAGCACGCCAATGGCTACGGCTGCAGCAATAATCTTTTTCTTCATATAGGCCTCACCCCCTTTCCGGTACCCGGCACAGTTCCATCGGGGCAAGCATGATTCCTCTTTTCTCCATCTCTTTCGCAAATTCCAGAAGGTTCCATTTCTTCCCATCGATCATGGCAGATTCTGCATCCAGATAATGGCAGGTGGATACGTTCCGCTCTCCATTTGGGGCATTCTGCACAAGGCTCTCCCCGTCTGAAAGCCGGAACAGTTCCTGTCCCTGACTGTTTACAAAACAGATGCACACGCCGTGGTCAATGATCTCCTTTGGTTTCATCCGGCACCGCTCCAGTGCCTTATCCTCCCGTTTTCCTGAGATCAGTAAACACATTGCAAACACGCCCATTGCCCCTCCGGTCATTGTGCCAAGTATAAATCCTAACATTTCTTCGTTCTCCTTTCGTCTGTTTACGGCTCGATATGGGGGATTGGGGTTCTCCCCAAAGTGCGTTTGGATATCCAAACGCTATGCTTGCAAAACCAGTTCCACCGATTTCCATCGACTCCCCCACGCAGAATCGATTATGATTCCTTTTCTTTAATCTTGATCAATCCATCTAATGTGGTGCAGATGATATGCAATCGGTCTGCGGTACTGATATCGGTATTCATGGTTCCAGTCACCTCTTTTCCACAGACCACCACCATCCGGCACCGCTTTAAGATCAAATGGGACATCCGATTATATGCCTGCTGATCCTCAGCTTCCCCTTCCTCCAAAAATGGCAGAAATCCAAACCTTGGACAAATGGGAACATATCCCAACTCATAAATCTTCCGGCAATATCGCTGCACCTTCACCCTGCTTTCTTCTGCCGGACAACACACATAGGCCATCGCCTGTTCCATCGCCTCATCTCCTATCGTACCTGTTCCTTTTTCTTTGCTCTTTCTGTTTTTACCTCAAAACTCACATCCATCGTGCTTTCATCAAATTCAGCATCAAAGCCACCGTCCTCATACAGTATCTCTGCCCGTTCTACCGCTTCTTCCCTGGAATGTGCAGAGATAGATTTGCGGATGGTACAACTTTTTCGGATTTCAATCTCAAATGTCTGTTCCTGTTTCCGTTCCACGGCTTCATATTGAACAGACTGAATGTCATATTCGCTGGTACCAGGGCCATACATACGGCATCCTTTTTCTGCTTCTTCTTTGCTGGATGCTTTCACCGCAACGGTCTTTTCACGCACTTCTCGGATGGTTACATCATAGACTCTGTCCATAAGCCCCCTTTCCTGCATCCATGTGGATGCACCTTTCTTCTTCTGAAACAAAGTTGGACATCCATGTGGATGCCCTTGCTATTTTTCGCTCTCTTCTTTTTCCTTTGCTTCCAGTGCAAACTTCACCCGATCACTGCCCAGCTTATAATAGGCATCTGTTACCTCGATACCTACTGCCTCATAGCCTTCCTCTACAGCTGCGAGGACCGTCGTTCCGGCTCCGGCAAAGGGATCTAAGATCCTGCCGCCCGGCTCACAGATCTGGATCACATCTTTCATCAGCTGTAACGGTTTCTCTGTCACATGGATACGGTTCTGGGTATTCCCATAACGGAACACACCGGGAAGACAAGACACCGGACGGCTGATGGGCATGGGTCCGTTACTGCCCCACACAATATATTCAGCCTGCTGGCGAAAACGTCCTTTCTGCGGACGGGAGTTTCCCTTATCCCACACCGCAGTTCCTCTCCAGATCCAGCCTGCCCACTGGAGTGCATCGGTAATAGAGGGATATTGTCTCCAGTCAATAAACAGGCAGATTGGTGCACCGACTTTACAGGCTTTCCGCACATCGTAGAGCCACTCTGTCATCCAGTGGGTCCAGGAACGCTGGTCCTTGTTATCCCCATCAAAATCCGGCAGTGCATTCTCTGCCTTCATACTGCTATATTTCTGATTGGTGGTACGGTTTCTTTCATTCTGCTTTGTTCCCCCGGACGCATAAGGCGGATCGGTAATCACTGCATCAAAGATTCCCGGCTGGAATGCTTTCACCAGCTTCAGCGTATCTCCATGTAAAATTGTCCACTTCTCCCCTCCGGTATATTCTTCCGGGTACGTTCCTTCTTTCAATAAGTTCCCTAACTGCAGGGTATTTTCCATAGGCATCATCCTTTCTTATCAGCGCTCCGGCTGTTTTTTACTTTTCTTTTTATTGCTCTGAATACATTCCAAAAGCTGCGATTTTCTTGCCTGCGATTTTTCATCTGATACACTCAATTCAGTTTCCACATACTCACTGATGATATGCAAAGCCTGATAATAATTACCTGACTGCATCACCCGTTTATACATTTCATTCGCCTGCTGATCCATCCCTTCTTTAATCAACAAACCTGCCACAGCTCCTAAAATAATAAACACATTTCCATCTCTTCCTAAGACCTCCATCTTCGGCTTTTTCTTTTCCGGTTCTTGCTTATTCTGTATCTCCGGCTTGACCTGTTCAAAAGTAAACTCCTCATACTTTGCTGACAGATAACTGATCAGGATAAACGGATCATGCTCAATAGGTCCGATGTTATATCGGTATTCCTCATGTCCCGGTTCTTCAGATTCCATGTTGTTAATCCGCTCCTGCAGATTAGCTTCCAGCTGTGTATAATACAGTTCCGCTTCCCGGATTGCTTGATCCGATGACAGATAACTGGTTCCCGTGTAAGTGATCACATTTTGTAAAAACACTGCAGAGCATGACGTGACATTCGTTATAATCAGAAACATCAATCCGATCAGAACTGCCACACTGATACACACCTTCCGGTTTTCTTTAAAGAAGTTGGTGACTTTGCCGCCAATCTTCTTGATATAATCAATCGTACCTTTTGTAGCTGTACCTACGGTCTGTTCACTTCGCTTTGCTTTGGCATAATCCCGTTTGATCTGTTGCTTCTGAATCTGTTTTTTTAGCTTCTTCTGCTCCTGACGGGCTGCCGCCTGTGTCTGTTTCTCTGCCTGTCTCTCCAGTCTGCTTCTCTTTCTGGAAGCCCTCTGTTTCCTTCGTCTGGCACTTCTCTGTTCCAGCCGGTAAATACCTTCGCAGCCTTCTTCCATCTTATGGGCACCTTCTACTGCCGCATTATCGTCTTCGTTTTTACTGATCTCACGGTGCAATGCTGCGGAAGTTGCACTTCCTGCTTTCTTAACAACAAAAGCTTTTTCTGTTTTCACAGATTCCCCTTCGCCAAACTTCAGGCGGGATTTCTTCTTTCCAGAACCCTCTCCTTCATTTGCCTGATAAACCTGTGCCTTCTTGGAATGCTGCTTTGCTTCCTTTTTCTTTCTTGCTTCCTCATAAGAAAACTTTTTGGCTTTTTCCTTCTGTTTCTGATGACGGAAATTGACTCCATCCGTATCCATCTGGTTCAATTTCTCCATATCTTTGTCATTTTTCACAGAAGCACCAGTCTCTTCATAAGCAAATTTCAGACGCTGTTTCTGCTTTGGTTTCTTACTTCCACCATTCTTCTTACTCCGGCTGTCTCCTCTGTTTTCTGAAAGATCCGCACGTTTTTCTTTCAGTCTCCCTGACTGGCTGGCTTCGGATTTTTCCGCAAATCTTGATTCTTTTCTGTTCTCAGCACGGATTCTTTTCCGGTTTTGTTGCTTTCTATTTTGTCCAAAATCCTCACTTTGGTTCTCCGTTCGCATCAGTTCCGGTGCATCCCTGGATTTTTGCACAGAGGGACGGATATTTTTCCCACTCCGCTTAGACTGGCGGGGAGACTTATCCACAAGGTTTTCTGCTTTTTCCCCCTGTTTTGTTCCCATCTGCACATCACTGGCACGGTTACTGACACGAACAGAAGATTTATCCGTCAGGTTTTCTTCCACCAGACCATCTTTGGTCATCTTCTGGACCTTCTTATCCCTGACTTTCATTCTCTGTTCTGCCACTGATTACTCCTCCTTCTTCGGATACCCTTTCCCTGCCTGTAATAAACAGAGAAAAGCGATGCCAAATACAGCACCGCCACTAAAAGTTAATACATATGAAATTGCTCGTAACATTGTCTTCTCCTTTGATTTAACCTGCTTCGGAAGTTTCCTCCAAGCGGGTTGTCATGATTTTATAGAGGGAATTCTTCGGGAATCTGTCTACGAATGGAATAATGACATTTCCATAGAACAGAAGTCCTTCCCCCTCATTACTGTTGGTTACATAGGACAGCTGGGTTGGTGAGATATTCAGCTGTTTTGCAAGAATCTGCCGGTCACCGGAAGCCTGGTTGAGCATATAAATAAAATCTGAATTTTCAAATATATTCTCTATCTCCCTGGAAGACAACAAATCCTTAATATTCTGGGTGATACCAGTTGGAATACCACCCCATTTACGAAATCTCTTCCAGATTTCCACACTATAAGCTGCAGTCTGCTCTTCCTTCAAAAGAAGATGGAACTCATCCACATAGTATCTGGTGGACTTATGGGCAGAACGGTTCATCGTTACCCTGTTCCAGACCTGATCCTGGATTACGAGCATCCCGATCTTTTTCAGCTGTTTGCCAAGTTCTTTGATGTCAAAGCAGACAATACGGTTATTGATATCCACGTTCGTCTGATGGTTAAATACATTCAAAGAACCTGTAACATAGATCTCCAATGAAGTGGCCAGTCGCTGTGCTTCTGGCTCTTCCTGTTTTCTCAGAAGGTTGTATAAGTCCTCCAGGATTGGCATCTTCTCCGGTATTGGATCGGCAAGGTATTCCTGATATACTAACCGAACACAACGGTCAATAATCGTTTTTTCTACCGGCTCCAGTCCATTCTTTCCGCCAACAATCAACTCACACAGAGATAAAATAAAATCTGCTTTTAATGACAGCGGATTGTCTTCCTCGGAATAATTCAGGTTCAGATCCATCGGATTGATATACTGGTCAGATACCGGTGAAACCCGAACTACCTGCCCATGCAGTGCCTGCACAAGTGCCGAATATTCGGCTTCTGGATCACAGACAATGATATCGTCCTCCGTAATCAGAAAGCAGTTTGTAATCTCTCTCTTTGCTGAGAAGGACTTACCGGAACCTGGTGTACCAAGAATCAGTCCATTCGGGTTCTTCAAACGTTTCCGATCAACCATAATCATGTTATTGGATAACGCATTCAGCCCGTAATAAAGAGCTTCCCCTTCCTGAAACAACTCCTGCGTCGTAAATGGCACAAAGATTGCAGTTGATGATGTGGTAAGCCCTCTTTGGATTTCAATTCGATTGACTCCAAGCGGAATACAGGACATAAGTGCTGCTTCCTGCTGATAATCCAACTGTTTTAAAGAACAATTATATTTCTGTGCGATTCCCTGCACCTGGAAAATATTATTATCCAGTTTCTGACGCTTCTTTGCGGTATTCATAACCAGAACCGTTACAAGGAACATTCTCTCATTTCTGGACTGCAGATCTTCCAACAGATTCTTCGCCTCTTCTCCATAAGTCACAAGGTCCGATGGAAGCACGTCCATATCATAACCGGAACGTACCGCGCGTTTCTGCTCTTCAATCTTCATCTTATCCAAATCTGAAATCTTGCTCTTAATCATCTTGATCGCTGAACTCTGGTCAATAGACTGGATATGAATGTTGACATTGATACTATCATCCACATCCAGGAAATCTGCAAGCATCCGGTCTGTCAGCTCCGGTGCAAGAATCTGCAGGTAGCTTACACTTCCCATCGTCCTTCCCATCAAAAATGTCTGATTCTTGGAAAAGTTAAAGGAAGTCGGTGCAATAAAATCCTTGGTCTTTAATCCGGTTTCTGGAAGCATCTTGTACTGGAACTTAAATGGTTCGATCCGATCCTGGTTGAACACATGATACAGAATCTCCAGCCTTTCCAGTCCATTCAAAGAATGTGCCTGTGCTCCCAGAACCTTAAAGTTATTTAAGATATCCGTTTCGATTCTTTCAAGCCTTGGTCTTGCCACCTTCAGGCTTTCTGCTTCGATTCCAAAAGTGATATACTTCGTCTTTACCAGACCATTATTTCCCTTGGAAAGCTGATTTTTCAGCATAGTACGGTACTCTTCACGAATGGCATTGAAGTCATCGTTCTGATCCGGAATATCAATGCTTTTCTCAAATTCTGCCACATCCACCTGCTGATTGATAAAGGACAGCTGCACACTGATGGAAGAATCAAAGTAATTTAAGAAATCACAGTAATTCTCAAATATCGTGGTCTTATCCTCGTTTAAAGCCAGCTGATAATTGATGTCGTAAAACTGAATCGTCTTGGAGAAAAAGGTCTTTGTCACCTGGCAGATACCATCCTGCAGCATCCGAATATACGGAATACTCTGCTGTGCAGTTGTAGGAATGCTTTTCTGTTTCCTGCGGTCCCGCTCCTGTTTCTTCCTACGCTTTTCCTGTTCTCTTTCTTTTCTGCTTTTTTTGTTTCTTCTTTCCTGACGGTTTCTTTTTTCCGCCAGGGACAGACGCTCCTGCTGAGCCTCCTGCTTTGTCTTTTTTGCCATCCGGCACACCCTCCTTTTTTACAAGGGTGGAAATCTCCTGATAAAAATTTTCTGTCTTATATGGTCTTACTGCCGGACAGATAAACTTCTGTCGAATGATATTTGCCACCACTTTTTCAAAGGGAAGCCCGTCTTTTTCATACATTGCCATGAAGAAAAACGGAAGCATGACCGTTACCATCAAAATGGCAGCGATACTGGAACCGATTGGTTTTCTCATGAACAGATAAAACGGAATTCCCACAACTGCGGCAAGTGAAAAGAAAATCAACTGCCGCTTTGTCAGATTTAACGCTACTTTTGTTTTGACCTTGGTAAGGTCTTTTGGTACTGGTACATACGCCATGGTATGCGCTCCTTTCCTGCCCGTTAGTGGGCATTGAATATCGATTTGCTAAGGCTTCCGGTCTTGAATAATGAAAATGCAAGAATCACGGTATAAGCCGCTACTGAAAACATTGCTGCATGAAGGTCACTGGATATGGTCATTGCATTTACTAAAACTGCATAAATTCCCACACAGACCATCATGAAGAATCCCTGAAATGCCAGTGCAAACAAGCCTTTTAAATAGTTGTTTCCGATATTGCCCCATTCCTTATTGGTCATGGTAGCAAACGGAATTGGTGCTATGGAAGTATAAAGGTAAATTTCTATCATTCTTCCGTACAAAATAACGGTTATGATGATTGACAGAATCCGCATGGTAATACTGATCAGCAGCGTTTCCATGGATAGCAGGAACAAATCCCCTAACTCCATATCCTCCAGGGCATCCACAATCCGTGTAATTGCTTCTGTTGCATCCACCGCAGTGTTTCCTGATATCACCCCGGCGGCATTGTTGACCACATGTTGGCCAACGTCAAAGACCGCCATCGTGATATTGAACGTATTTGTCACCAGATAAATGGCCACATACGCTTTGAAGATCCAGAGGAAAATGTTATAAGTCTCAAATTCATGGAAATTGTTTTTCTGTGTTACCATCGTGATCAATTCATAGCACAGGACAAAGGTGATGATCAGTCCCGCAATGGGGACGATCACCGTTTGGGATATATTCTGAATCAGATTAAAAATCCCTGCATTCCATCCCTGCGGTGTCTGTCCCACCTGCCCGGCTATGGTTCCCACCTGCTCATTGACAGACGTGAACATGTTATCCAAACATGACTTGATAAGTCCGATCAGGATATCCTTTATCGCTTCCGTAATTCTCTCAATGATGGTGTTCATCTACCACTCCTCTTAAGAGAACAATGTTGCCAGCTGTGGAATCAGGGTAGTTCCCAGCAGCATGATTCCGGCACCAGCCATCAGCTGTTTGATGCCCTGGCTCTTAGCGCCGGGATTGTCATTTCCATATCCTTCCAGAAGGTTTACGACACCCCACACACCAAGACCTGCGCCGATAGCGACTACAAGAGTTTTTAAAGTTGTAATTGCGCTGCTAAAAAATGCCATATATTCATAAACCAAAACTGACTTCTTTCAGGTGTTTACGGGAATGAAAAAACACCGACTAAAAAGCCGGCGCACCTAATGTCAGTTATTCCTTTCCTCATTATTTTTCGTTCATTCCCAAGGTTACTCCGACAGTTCTACATGAATCACTTCCACCTCTTCTTCGGGTTTCGGTGTGTACTGCGGATTTAACTCTTTCTCTACTTTGTACCGGTTCTTCTCGTTTTCATCTGCAAGAAGCCGATAGTTTTTGTGTTTCGTGATATCATATTTATCCGAGAAAAATGGTCTGGCACCACGGATCTGCAGGATACATTTTCCTCCATCCATGACTGCAATCTCATCTTCTGTCATCAGCTGTTTGCCTGTTTTCTGGTAATTCAATCCAAAAGACTTCTGATTACTCCTCGTTTCCGAAGTGTTATACAGGTCAATGGTTTCCTTCCCCAGAAGCTCACTCATTTCCTTTAAGGTGGTTTTCTCTTTGCCACCAAGAAAAAGTGTAGTATCACAGTTGCCCAGAATGGTATCTGCACTATCCTTATACATTGCCTTTAACTGACTCTGCGACTGCAAAATAATAGAAGCAGAGATTTCCCTGCTTCGAATGGTTGCAATCAGCTTGTCAAACTGAGGAATCTGTCCGATGTTGGCAAACTCATCAGCGATGACACGCACATGCACCGGAAGTCTTCCACCATATTCATCATCTGCCTTATCGCAAAGCAGATTAAAAAGCTGTGACTGTAACATGGCAATCACAAAGTTGAATGTGGTATCCGTATCGGACATGATCAGAAACAAGGCTGTTTTCCTGTCACCGATCTTATCCAGTTCCATTTCATCGTAAGACATGATCTCACGAAGTTCTGCGATATCAAATGGGGCAAGTCTGGCTCCACAGGATATCAAAATACTTTTCGCTGTCTTTCCAGCCGCCATTTTGTATTTTTTATACTGTCTGACCGCAAAGTGCTGCGGATCTCTTTCTTCCAGTTCCTGGAACATCATATCCACAGGATTCTGGTAAGTTTCATCCTCTTCACGCGTTTCGCTTTCATTCAAAAGATCCAGAAGGGTATTCAGATTCTTTTCCTCTTCATCCCCTTCATACCAGATAAAAGCAATCAGTGCTGTGTACAGCAATTTCTCTGCTTTCACCCAAAAATCTTCGGAAGCTTTTTCCCCTTCGCCTTTGGTATTCACAATGATTGTTGTCACCAGCTTCAGGATATCTTTTTCAGACCGTATATAAGCAAATGGATTGTAATGAAGCGATTTTGAAAAGTTAATGGTATTCAAAACCTTAATCACATATGGCTCATGAACCACTTTTCCGGATTTATCTTTCATGATATTTCCATTCTTATCTTTCTTAGGCGGTCCCTTTGCTAACATCTTCCCGCACTCCTCAATGAGAGTGCCCTTTGGATCTGTAATGACCATGGAACAGTTCATCTGCATGACCGACGGCTTTACAAAAAATCGTGTCTTTCCGGAACCACTGCCACCGATGACCACGATATTTTTATTTCTCGCATACTTCGGCTGCTTTGGTCTGCTCTCCATGGTCAGTGCTTCTGTTGCTGTCAACGGAATATTCATCCAGGGATCCTCTGACATATAAGGCTTTATATCCTCTGCAGTTCCCCATCTGGCTGAACCATACTCGATTCCCTTCCGAAGTTTCTTTGCATCTGACTGTTTCTGCCAAACCAAAAGTTTCAAAATAACTGCGACAGTTACTCCAACCAATAGATCTCTCAGGTCAAAACTCAACAGAATCCCTGTAAAGATCCGATCTGCATGTTCCATCGCATATAACAGTTTATTCCCTATATCTTCTCCAGGACTGCTCCTGTATAAGCAGGATGCCCGATCCGCATAAAAAGCGGTCAGAACATAGGGAAGATTTGTAAGAACCAGTTTCTTTTTATCCAGGGCGGACAGCCTGACCCCAGCCTTATTCTTCCACTTCTGCATCAGTTTATTGCCGTTTTGTTTCTTCATCGGCTCTGTTCCTGATGTCGGTTCTTTACTTTGTCCTTCGTCTTCTTTGGCATCATTGCCCGGTAAGCTGCAAGACGCTTATGAATAGAAGGCTTATTCGCTTTTTGAATCTGTTTCTGGGAAAACTCACGGAAAGCAGCATTGAGGGCATCCTGATCACGTCCCTTGAAAAATACCAGATAAACCGGCGGCTCTTTGCTCTTGTCTTTTTTCAGAGCATAATTGATCCCGTATTTTCTGGCATAGCGTTCAAAGGACTTGATATTCTTATTTGTGATCTCGATATTGACCATCCCGGCATTCTGTTTTGCCAGCTCTTTTACCGTGACCTTTCCCTGTTTCGGCTGATTTTTCTGTGCTTTCTTCTCTACTGATTTCTGCCTCTGATGACGCAGATACGCAACAAGAACCTTTTTCAACAGGTCTGCCGTAATCTTAGTAGCCCGAATACAGAACGTGACCGTTTTCTGAGTTACCTCTTCCTGCATGACTTTTCCCTCCTTTCAGCGATTCAACTGCTGTCCAGATCTGTAATCATGGCAACCACCCCCTTTAATGAAAAAAGACAGATTAACCGGTAATCAGGTTCTGCACCTGTACGAGTTTTTCTGTCCCTTCTTCTTTTCTCTTATCTTCTCCACCACAATAGATGGGAACACACATTTCAAGTATTCTACTGTAAATACGCTGATGGGCAGTATCCAAGTCTGTGGATTTCATTTCATTCAGTCCCAGATTCGTTGTTACGATCAGCGGAAGCATTTTACAATAGCGGCTGTCTATCACATTATAGACCTGCTCCAAAGCAAACTCGGAATTTCGTTCTATTCCCAAGTCATCAATAATCAGCAACGGATAATCCACAAGATTTTGTATAATCTGGTTCTTATCTGCCTGATAGCTGGTCATTTCATTTAAGATCCTAGAAAAATTTGTCATCATGACACGTTCTCCCTGTTCCAAAAGTGCATTTGCAATACAGCCTGCAAAGAAACTTTTCCCGGTTCCAACCGGTCCCATCAAAAGCAATCCTACATTTTTTCTCTTCATATCTGTCCAGTTTTCTACATACTGCCTGGCAATTAGTATCTTCTGGTTGCTTCCGTTGTCATTTTCAAATTTCCATTCCCAGAATCTTCTTTCCCGAAGTCCGACGGATTTTCTCTGATAAAGCTGCCGCTGTGCTTCTTCCCTCTGCATCTTCTCATCCAGTTCCTGCCTGGCTTTTACCTCGCATTCGCACAAACAGGACACTACATGCTCAAAACCCATCAGACTGACTTTCATCTGTTTTCTTTTTCCACAGATGCCACAATGAAGACATCCTTCTTCGTCCAGATAATCTGCTATTACTTTGTTTGCCATCACAGGCTTTCTCCTTCCTGAAATTCATATTTATCCATTCCTATCCTGGTTCCATCCCTTTCTGCCCAAAGACAGATTGTTGCAAAATGGTTCTGATATTCTTTTCCACTGGATTTCATATAAACAGAAAGATGATCAATTCGTTTCTGGTAATCCCATGGAAAAAGCATCATCAACTCCCGCAGTTCAGCTTCCGACAGAACAACATTTTTAAATCTCCCATACAGACTGAATTTTTCTTCCAAAGCGTGAGTATTGCCCTTACTCTTATCAGTATGATTCTTTTCAGTCTTATTTATCTTAGTATTACTTCCATCCAGATTCTTGCAGTCCGGACTTCTATTTTTTTGCGTTCCGGACTTCCAGTTTCTTGCAATCCGGATTTCCAATTCTTTGCAGTCTGGATTTCCAGTTTCTGGCGTTCCAGAAGCAACGTATCTTACTGGCTTTCCTCTGATCCGTTTCACAAAATTTTTCACATATATGACAGAAGGACGATTATTCCCCTGCCGATACCGTTCGATCAATCCAATTCCATGCACACTGTCAAGCTCATAAAGAAGCTTTGTTACTGTTGTATGCGACATTCGCAACAGCTCCTGCAATTCTGCAATCGTGTAAATGATATAGACATAACCATCACTGTCAATCCAGCCATTTTTCTTGGATAGACTGATTCGATCAAGCAGAATTCCGTAAAGAAGCTTTGCGTCTGTGGACAGGCTTGCAAACTCTTTTTCTGTGAACAGAGCTTTTGGTATCCGAAAGAAAGAAAACTGGTCAGATTCTTCTGCTCTGAAATATTCAAAATCTGCCATAATATTTTCCTACTCTTCTACATCAAAATCACAATTTGCTGCACTGCCTGTACCATGGCACATCTCATCAAATACAAAATTGAATGATTGAATCATTTCGTCCAAATAATAATTTCTGGCCTTCTTGTTACAAGCATACATATCACCAATAAAGCCTTCATCATTCCCCATCGCATGAACAAGGGTTTCCAGGACCTTCATAAACTTCTTTTTTGAACAGCTTTCATACTGTCTGTTCACATATTTCTGGATATCTAACACACGAGCAGGATTATTTTCATTTTCCTCCAGAATTCCAAATGCAAGATCCATACCAAACTCATATCCATCAGCCTGAATTTGATCAATATCCATCTCTCCAAGCTCATCCTGGTATCCTCGCTTTTCCATTGCAGTTAAAGACGTTTCATATTGATCAATATATCCCATATCCGCAATAGTTTCAAAAATATCTCTGGATGCTTTCACCATCTTATCCATAATAATTTCTCTTTCAGCCAGCGGCATATTTGCCATGATAGTATCTAATGTCATCATTGATTCTTCCTCCATCTCATTTTCATAAATACCATTGATATAAAAGTGGTTCGCCTTTCCATTGTTTGGAATGATACGCACCAGTTTAACAACCTGAACCAGTTCCTGTACTGCCTGATCTACTCCATATCGAGTCGTATTCAGGTCTTTCTTTATTTCACTTTTGGGATAGATAACAAACAGATTCCCGTTATGATCTACCCAGCCATTTTGCACCGCAAATTTCAAACGATCCAGAAATAAGCTGTATAGAATCTTTGCTGTATTTGACAGATTTTTGTATTTTTCCATCTGAAACAGCACCTTTGGCACCTGCAGACAATCTACCGGCATATACTCCATCTTACTCATTGATTGTTTCCTCCTTCTGTTTGTACAGCACTTCGGCTGAATTAATATTGATTTCCAGCATCCCTACAAACACCTGATAGTACAGCAGGCATATCTGTTCATCCTCTCTTGCCAGATACAATCCTTCCAGTTCATTGGACGGATGTTTCATTCCGTATACTGCCTGACAGATATCATGGATTTTCTCACATTCCACACTTCTAAGATGCATCTCCAAGGTGTGATTAAATCTCTGCCAGTCCTCCAGTTTCTGATTTACTGCCATCATGCACTGGAACAGTTCCGCTGCTTCACATGCTGCTGACAGCACTACATTTTTGTTGTTGATACTTCCATCGGCATTTTTCATATGCCCTACCATATACGCCTGATCTACTGAAACCATCTTTTATCCTCCTCTATCTAAACGGCATTTCTTCTTCCATACCCTCTGGGATCTCTAAGAACCCTTCCGCATCTTCTGGAAACGGTGGTCTGTCAACCATTTTTGCACCTGCGAATTCAATCCGGTTTGCATACACTTCGGTGGTATAGATCTTTTTCCCGGTATCCTTATCTTCATAATTACCTGTGACAATCTCGCCTTCCACCATGACCTTCGTTCCCTGCATCAGATAATCTCTGGCAAATTCTGCTTTCTTTGCAAAAGCCTTTACCGGAATGAAACTGACTTCATCGGAATAATTTCTTCTGACTGCCAGAACGAACTTGGCAATCTTATGAAGTCCTTTTTCATTCTCCACTTCGTTGTATCCAGGATTTCTTACTAATCGCCCGGAAATAACTGTTGTATTCATTGGCTTACCCCTCCTATGCTTTCATTGATTTGTAACAGATACCGATACATGGTCCACATTTTCCATAGGCACATCCGTAACATTCATCTTTTTCCAACTCTTCTTGCTTCATTTCATCGGCAAACATTCCTAACAGTGTTGTGTAAATCTTTTTCATTGCCAGGAATTTTTCTTCTGCTTTTTCCATCTTCTCTTTGTAAAATGGGATCAGTTCACGAAGAACTGGATGGAAACGTTCATTTTCATCATCCCAGGCACAGGTTTTCATCATACAGCGTGGCTGTTTCTCATAATTGCCCAGATAATATGGGCAGAACGTACAGCCTCTTTCTTTAACAATTGCCACCGGAATCACTGGCATCTGACTTTTGATTTCCTTTGTTACATGCTTACTTTCAATTCGCTCTCTCATCTTAAAAATCCTCCAAGAATATATATATTTGCAAAAGGGAATTCCCCTGAATTGCCTGTTTTTAAGCACAAAAAAAGAGGCAGACTTACGATTTTTATTTTCGCAAGCCTGCCTCTTATCAATCTAATATTCTATTTTCCAATGACATACCGTATAAACACGTATATCGCTCTGATCACATACACTGGAATCATGATGCTTCCAATCAATGCTCCAATAATGACACTTAATGCAGCCATCCCAAGTGTTGCTGTGGTATCCATTCCTCTCGGAATTAGAATCAACCGCATTTTATGTATTCCAAATGGAAGTCCGGCAATAAATACCCACCAGAACCAATCCGTCTGCCCACTGACCTTCATAATTGTTTTTGTCATCCAAAACCAGAATACCATAAATGCCAGTGGCAGAATTGATTTTTTAATTACATCTCCAATCGTCATTTCTTTCGTCCTCTTATCTAATCTGTTTATCTTCTGTACTTTAGAAAGATATGCCTGATATCTTTGCATCTGTCTATCATTATATCTTATTTGCTTTTCATATTCCACTTTATCATCCCCTTTGCTCTGTTTGTGCTTTCCACGAATCTAATAACTGGAAAATTATTTTTTCGATTTGCTCTTTCTTGTAATCTGGTGGAAAATATTTTTGCAGTTGCTTTTCTGAAAAACTGATTTTCTGATAATTCACTTTTGCTTCTCCTCTAAGAATTTTCTCTATATCTTCTCCAGTCAATTCTTTTTGCTGGCTAAGGTCTTTCAGTTTTTTTGCCTGTGATCCATTTGGCATTTTCTTTGTTGTTCCTATAAACGCCAGTAACAATGACTGCTCATTACTTTTCAAATAAGATAAATCAACTGCAACAGTAAATGGCAATTCATTTTTATCTACAAACTCCAGCAAGTAATTCGACAAGTAGGTCAAGCGTATATATCGTTTGATCGTACTCATTGTCTCTCCGACTTCTGTGCCAACCATCTCAGCTGCCCATCTTTTTTTCAACTTTGGTTCAACTTGGACCAAAGTTAAATCAGTCCGTCTACCCTGACGTTTCAATGCTTCATACTTCATGCGGTATGCAAATGCCTTCTCACTATATAGCAGATTTTCTCTTTGAATGTTGGAATCGACCATAACCACAGTTGCTTCATCATCAGACATATCTCTGATAATGACCGGCATTGTTTTCAGTCCTAATTCCCTGCAAGCATATTTTCTTCTGTGTCCCACAACTAATTCATAATCCTTTTCCCCTGAATTTGAAGGTCTTGCAATTCCTGGCACAAGAACTCCATATTCTGAAATACTTTCAATCATTTCCTCCATTTTATCATCCCTAAACACTTTAAACGGATGATTCTTGAATGTATCCAACTCGTCCAGCGGAATTTCTCGCACACACTCCTGCTCCTCTGACAATCCGAATAATGCATCTACCCCTTTGAATTTTATCTTTGAAGCACTACTTTCTTTCACTGCCATCACCAATCACCTCCTCTACCAATTTTTTATAAGCTTCGGCAACACGACCTTTCGGATCGTGTTTATAAATACTTACTCCCTCAGCACTCGTCTCTGCTGCCCTTATCGAAAACGGGATTGCAGTCTTGAAAATATTGATATATTCGCCATAATTATCATGAAGCAACTCTATAATCTCTTTTGAAAAATTCGTTCTTCGATCTACCATGGTAAGTAAGATTCCGTCAATCTGAAGCTTTCGATTTATCTGCTTTCTAACTTTATATATGGTCTGCATCAACTGTTCCAATCCTTTAACAGGAAGATAATGTGCCATAACCGGAATGATAACCGAATCAGCTGCTGCAAGAGCATTTACAGTAAGCATTCCTAGCGATGGCATATTATCAATCAGGATATAATCATATTCTGGCGAAATTGTCTTGATAAACTGTTTTAACACATATTCTCTGCTCATAACATTTACCAGACTAACTTCTACCCCAGACAGTTCAATATTTGCCGGAAGAATGTCTATTCCCTCTTCATGGTGAAGAATTCCATATCCTTCTGGTAATTCAAGACCATTCATTTCACAATGAAGAATTGTCGCTACTGTTATTTCTAATTCATCTGGATTCTGATATCCAAGACTTTCTGTTAAACTTCCCTGTGGATCAAAATCTATTGCCAGAACTTTATATCCTTTTTTTACCAATCCGATTCCTAAATTCACACAGGAAGTTGACTTTGCGACACCACCTTTTTGATTGACTATTGCTATAACTTTTGCCATCTCTATTTCCTCCCGATTCGTAATGTATGTTTTGAAACTGCTTTTTCTGCCTTTTTCTGATTTTCAGCCTGCAATGTTAAATCATGCGTCTTTATCAGCAATGCCTCAAATCTTTCTTTTTCTTCCTGCTGTTCGTGTGCTGTCAAATCCGTTTCCAAATTCGTTTTTTGTGAAACGCTCAACTTATTTCTAATATTATATGTGTCATATCTTCTTCTAATGCAATTCGCTTCTACACCGGACAGTGTAACCAACTCTGACCAGGAAGACACTTTACATCTTCTTGCAATCGTTCCCCATGATGGTGTTTCTGGATTTCTACAAGCATCATATATTTTTGACGTTGCCGGTTGTATCCGTTCAAATTCGTTTTTAAATATTTCCAAAAAATCATATTGATCATCCACACACCTTGTTCCATGACGTCCAATCCTTACGTATTCCATCTCACCATAATAATCATTTAGAAATTCTCTGGCTGTTTTTCCAAAAAGCTTTTCAAAGACCATATGGCTTGGTAGCTCTTTATGGCTGTCACACTCTTTTATTCTCGGTGGTATACCATTATGAGATTCTGTCCATTCATCTAATGCTTCATATACACTGGCTGCATCCCATCTATCCAATGGCGTGGAAGAATATTTTTTTAGTGCCTGTATCACTTCCACAACTTCCTCCGTCTGTGGCAGACATTGCAGTAATTCGATTGCCTTGGGTATGGCTTTTCTTCTTGTCATAATTCTTGCCATAAAAAAACCTCCTTTGAATGGTCATCATCTCATTCAAGAAGGTTCCTATCAGAAACAATTCCGAATTATTTTCAATATCTTATCTATACTGTTATTTCAACATAAGATATCGAAATGTACATCTGACAGCACTGTTTTTTTATCCAATGCCTTTATCAGAAATCCCTTATTTTAAGGCTTTTCCGGTCATTTCCTTTATCGTACTCTATTGGCACCGCATAGGTTGAAAACTTGACATCATACGTCATATCAAATTTATCAATTGCTTTCAGAAGACCAATACTTCCAATTTGGAACAAGTCCTCCGGCTCTGCACCTCTTCCATAAAATCGTTTTACAATACACCAGATCAGACCGATATTTTCCTCCACTAATTGTTCTCTCGCTTTTTCATCCCCATCGTGTGATTGTCTGATCAAAGCGATTGTGTGGTCCATAATTTCCTTCCTTTTCCGATTGTTTTTTGCATTTTTACCGTAGTTCCTTCTCCTTGCACCGATTCCACACAAATATGATCCATAAAAGCTTCCATAAACGAAAATCCCATTCCCGACCGATCCATTTCAGGCTTTGTTGTAAATAGCGGCTCCATCGCTTTTTTTACATCCTCAATTCCTTTTCCGTGATCCTCCACTTCTATATAAATGGTCTCCTCTTTGATATTGCATCGTATAAAAATCTTATGTATCTCATTTTCGTATCCGTGAATCACTGCATTTGTAACCGCCTCAGAAATTGCGGTCTTCACATCAGCCACTTCTTCCACCGTCGGATTTAACTGAGTCATAAATGCTGCAACTGCAACTCTTGCAAATCCCTCATTCGCAGACAGACTGTCAAAAATCAGCTCCATTTCATTTGTATTTCTCATATCGTCTCCTCCTCATACATCTGAATTATTTTTGTCACGCCGGACATCGTTAAAATCTTTTTCATTCTTTCATTTGCATGGACTGCCCATACTTCTCCCCCCAGCAGATACACTAGTTTGTATCTTCCCATAATCACTCCTATTCCTGAACTGTCCATGAAATTTGTCTCCTGAAAATCAAAAATGACACACTTAATGTGATTTTCTTCGATCAGTTTATCCGATCCCTTTCGAATCTCTTCTGCATTATGATGATCCAACTCACCCGGCAGAAAAATTGTAAGACAATTTTCTTCCACCTGATACTTCATATTTCTTTCCCTCCTGTTTTAAAAGTCACATCTGTCCTTTTTTTACACAAAAAGGATATGTAACCAAATTTGTTACATATCCTTTCTCTTTTGTATCTCTATTGCTGGCTATTGTTATCACCATCATCATTCGTTCCGTTCAATGCTTCTGTCGCCTTTTGTGCAACGTTGCTGTCCGGGAATAATTCAATCACACGGTTATATTTCTCTGTCGCTTTTTCCGTATCTCCATTTCCCGCATAGGAATCTGCAAGCAGCAAGAGCGCCTTTCCGTCTTCATAGGATTCATTCATCTTCATAACTTTTTCCAGCGATTCAATCGCTGTTCCATAATTTTCCACTCGATAACTCTGTCTTGCGGAACGGTAAAGTTTATCACATTGTTTCGGGAATATTTCACTTGTCATCTCATCATACTGTGCTTTTCCGACTTCTCCTAACGAATCCGTGGAAAGTGCAAGCAGCTCATCGATCAAATTTGTCGTACTGTAATTATTCTGATTATAATGATCGATCACATCGATCAATGCCTCGTAACTGCTCTGTGTATTGGCCGCTTTCTGTTTTTCGGCTTCCAGTTCTTTTTCTTTTGCCTGATAATCTTCCACCTGTTTTTGTAGTGCACTGATCTCACTTTCTTTAGCTGCAATCTGATCACTGTATGCAACCACATCTTTATTCGTCTTCGTCGATTTGCTGTGATTGATTGCGGGAACAATCAGAAACCATACAATCGCCGCTCCCATCAAAATTCCAATCACAATATTCATAATCGTAATTGTAGCTGCATTATCTTTTAAAGATGCCGACACCGGCTGTATAATCGTTTCATTTCCTAGATTGTATGTGACTGTCTGATCTTTTTCCTCTTTCGCCTTCGCCGTTTTCTTATTGTGCAGCTTTGTAAGCTCATGCATATACCGGATTGTAATCTCGTTTGTAGCATCTAATTTATGTGCTCTTCTCAGAACTTGTCTTGCTTTTGCGTACTGTTCTGTCTTCAGATACAAAAGCGCAAGAAGCTGGTACGCTTTTAAAAATGTCGGATGCGATGCAACTACCTTTTTCAGTTGAATCACCGCAAGATCCTCTCCATCCTGCTGACAATATGTAAGACACTGGTTATACTTCTTGATCGCCTGGTTCATTACTTCTAACTCACTCGGTGTCTCCTGAACCTTTTTGATATAATAGTCCGCGATATTCTCATGAGATTTAATATTCTTGCTGATAATCCATTCTACAAGTGCTTCGGCAACTTCTCCCTGCCCAAAATACACAAGTCCCAAAAGATTTCGTGCTGCAATATTATCTCTGTTAAATTGCAAACTTTTCTTCAAAGATGTAACCGCTCCGGATAAATCTCTTATATTTGCCCTGCGAAGTCCATCATTATACCACTGATTTGATTGATATAGAAACTTTTTTGTATACTCCACTGAATTTCACCCTTATCCTCTACTTATTCTGTTTCATCATTTCACGTAAAATATCTGTCATATCTGTCATATCTTCCTGATAGACTGCCTCCTCGATATCTTCCACTTCCAGACTTGGTTTGAATTTTTTTAGTTCTTCTTCAAAATTAAGCATGCTTTTTTCCTCCCACTATTAATTCTTTGAGCATCCCGACCAGATACAATGACCCAAGGCAATACACCCTGTCATTCTCCCCTTTTTCTTTCAGCGCCATGCAAAACGCCTTTTCGAGATTCTCCTCTTCTATAATCTTTTTATCTGTATATTTCCGAAAAACACCGGCAAGCTCCTCTGTGCTCACCCCGCGTTCATTCTCAATCTGAGTCAAAATATACTCTTTGGCATCTATTGTTTCACAAAGCATTCGTATCATCGTTTCATATTCTTTTTCTTTTACCGCTGAGAACAAAATAATTTTTTCAAAATTATTTTCCTGTTGTGCGTTCACACTCTCCACAAATACTTCGACTGCACCAGGGTTATGCGCTCCATCTAAGATGACCCCAGGCAGGATCTCCTCCATCCTCCCCTCCCAGTGAGTCTTGTAAAGAGCCTCTTTCCACCGGTTCAAATGCTTTTCTTCTTTTACAAGATACCGCATTGCTTCCAATGCGAGCATTGCATTTTCCACCTGATAAAGTGCTTTTGTACCAAGTTTCCAAATACTATTCTCATAATACGCATTTGTAATTGAAAATGCAATATCTTTACTCGTGATTTCCTGAATTTCGTACGCATTTTTCGAGATTTCTCTACAAGGCGCTCCGACCTTTTCTGCAAACTCTCGAATCACTTTTGCACTCTTTTCTTCTTTTCCTATATAAATTATCGGAACATCGCGCTTTAAAATCCCGGCCTTCTCTGCCGCGATCTCCTCGATCGTCTCTCCCAATATTTCTGTATGGTCCAAACTGATCGATGTGATGATCGTCAAAAACGGAACATCAATTGCATTTGTCGCATCCAGCCTTCCGCCGAGTCCTGTTTCCAGTATAATGTACTCCACCCCACTGTCTGCAAATGCAGTCATCGCCATCGCGAATAAAAACTCGAAAAAAGTCGGATGTGGTTTTCCATCGGCTTTCATTTTCTGCACAGCTGCAAACACAATATCAAATGTACTTAAAAACATCTCATCGCTGATTTCTTCTCCATCGATACGAATCCGCTCATTCATCTTCACAAGATGCGGAGATGTAAAAAATCCGACAGTCTTTTTTTCAGTCAAAAGAAGCGACTGCATATATGCACATACCGATCCTTTTCCATTTGTCCCAGCAACATGAATGATCTTTTTCCCTTTCTCCGGGTTACCAAGAATCCTCAAAAAATCTTTTGTGTGTTCCAAACTGTTTTTCTTTGTAAATTTCGGTATCTCTAAAATATACGCAATCGCTTCTCTATAATCCACTTATCTCACCATCATTTTCTTGTGTATTTTCTATCTATTGTTCTGTATTCTCTGTTGTTGTACCCTCCGTCTGATCAACGGTCGTATCCGGTGCCTCCACCAGTTTTCCACCTTGATAAATATACTGTTTCGATGTCCTGAAAATTCGATTGCTCGAGCCGACCTGACTGACTTCAATCGTATCGCCCTCTTTTATCTCAGTATCCAAAATATCGATTCTCGTATTATTTAAAAATGTCGTCTTTTGTTTTTCACCATTGACATAAACTTTACTTGACTTCGTAAAGTTCTCTCCGTACAGGCTGTAACTTCCATCCATCTGTGCAATCAGTTCGCTCAACGTCACATCAAGCACACCCATCTGCATATGTCCTTCTTTTATCGGATTGTTTTCTTTTCCGCCATATACGTACTGCTCTCCATATAAAATATCATACTGCAGCAATTCCAGGTCTGACAAATAGTGTTTTGTCTGACGTCTTGTCTGATGATAGTTAAAAATCGTTCCCGCATGAATATCCAATCTGTCAAATACATCTGCCATAATCTGATAAGACGGAATATTGCGGTCTTCTTTTTGCAGTCCGGTATTGTCCCAGATTACATAGTTGGTATTGTACAGATAACGGCTCTTCAGATCTTTTGCTTCCAATCCCATTGTAGGAAGGTGATCCCCGTACAGTACAAGCACTGTCGGCTCTCCTCTTTCTTTTAATTTCTGTAAAAGTTCCCCAATAAACTGGTCAGTCTCATACAGCTGATTCACATAGTATTCCCACGCATTTGTACGACCTTCATCCTCAATTCCACTGACTGTGATTCTCGGGTTCTCCAGCACTTTTTCTTCCGGATAATCACCGTGTCCCTGCACTGTGATGCCAAACACAAAATCCTGCTGCTCTGTGGAATCCATCGCATTTAAAATATGCTGTGTCAAAATATCATCTTTTGCCCATCCATTTTCTGTCACCTGTAAAATATTCATGAACTCTTTACTTGTGTACGTGTCAAATCCAATATTGTTAAACACATCTGCACGGCTATAAAAATTTCCACCATTGTTGTGTAATGCGTGTGTGCCGTATCCAAAATTTTCAAGCGCGGTTGCCGCACTCTCTGCCGTCTGATATTTCAAGACCGTTTTATATGGATATTCTCCAGGTCCGAAATAACGAAGGTTCATTCCGGTCAGCACTTCAAACTCTGTATTGGCGGTTCCCGCACCGACAGAAGGCACTTTGAAATACCCTGTGGAATAATTTTGCATCAACTTTCTGAAATTCGGAATTGGGTCTTCTGATGTTGTGAAAAACTCCACTTCACTTGGGTCAAAGAAAGATTCCAGCTGAATAAAAATAATATTCGGCATCTCTTTTCTGCCTGTTGTTGCCTCTGTAATCTTCCCGTCATTACTGATCTGTTCAATTGTCTCTTTACTGTAATTATTCGGCTGAGAAATTCCTGTATTAAACACACTTGCACTAAAGCAATACGGAAATCCATAATCCTCATACGCAAATGCGATATTCCCAAAATAATTTGAGACTACACGCTTATTGATTGCCAGATTTGTGATCAATCCGGTAATTCCAAAGCAGAACACAATTCCGATCAGCGCAATAATACGATGCATCTTTCCCTGGTATTGTCCGCCTCTTCTCCACATGGATATGAGCCACACAACAACTGCAATGATTCCTACAGCCAGCATCATGCCCTCAAATCCGGAAAAATATTTATCAAACAATGTCACCGCATCGCCTGCAACCTTTAAATCCTGTGCATTGAATGGTGTTACCCTCACCATCAGCATATAGCCATTTGTAATACCAAGTATCATCCAGAAAGCGGTAATCAATATACGCACAAAAACACGTCTTCTCACCAAATATACGAGTAAAAATGTAATAAATATCAAGTACGTATTAAACAAAAATGTCCAAGGCGAACCGACCATATAATCCCATGCGGCAAAAAATGAGTGTCTTGAAATTGATTCAATCACAAGGTTGATCAGACACGCGTACAACACATGCAGCAAAAGTGAAAATCGGTTCATGATTTTGTAGACAGGCTGCATTTTTTTTGCAAAAGCACTGTTTCTTCTCTTTTCCAAAATTGCTTCTCTTCGAAGTTTCTTTTTATGCCAATATTCTTTGATATCTTCCTTTTTTAAATGTCTTAGTTTTTGAAATTTCCCCTTTATATCTGGTTTCCTGATGTGGATTCGTTTCATACTCTAACCTCACCTATATTTCCTGACTTTCGCAGGACTTATTTTTGAAGTCCTGCAAGTCTTTCTTTTACCTGTTCCATCATTTGTGTATATTTTTCTAATTTTGCCTTTTCTTCATTAATCTTAGCTTCCGGCGCTTTGCTGATGAATTTTTCATTGCCAAGCATTCCGTTTACACGAGCAAGTTCTTTCTCTAATTTTGCTTCTTCCTTTTTCAGACGTTCAATTTCCTGTTCAAAATCTACCAGTTCTGCCAACGGAAGATATACAACTGCATCTGTCACAACAACGGAAACTGCATCTTCAGCAACGCCTTCCTTGTCTGACTGAATCACAATCTCACTTGCATTCATTAAAGGAGCAGAAGAGATTTTGATTTCTTCCAAACCATTTCTCAATGTCTCATTCTCGCATACAATAAATGCTTTTGCTTTACGGCTAGGTGCAACATTCATCTCTGCGCGCACGTTACGCACACCACGAATTACTTCTTTCATGTGTTCTACCACATTCTCTTCTGCCGCAAAATTCCACTCTTCTTTATATTGTGGCCATGTTGACATCATCAAAGACTCTTCTTCCGGCACTAATGCACTGTAGATTTCCTCAGACACAAACGGCAAAAAAAAGTGAACTTGTCGGGTGCTGTCGATGCAATCTCTTCCGAAGCTTTGGAAGATAGGCCTATCATCAATGCCGGACAAGGTTTGCAAGGTGTAATTCCAAACCTGAATATCACTATTTCTAATGGTGCTGCCAATTCTACTCCTTCATTCAATATCCGTGGTGAAACTTCATTAAACGGTGGTGACCCTTTAATTTTGGTTGATAACATACCGACCACTTCAGGTGAGCTTTCCCGGTTGAATACCAATGATATTGAAAGTGTTTCTGTGCTGAAAGATGCTTCATCGGCTGCCGTGTATGGTGCGAAGGCGGCCAATGGTGTTGTTATCGTGACGACCAAGAAAGGGAAATCAGAGAAGCCGGTGATCAGTTTCAGTGCTAACATCGGGTGGACTGCCAGGGCAGATGGGCGGAAGGTATACGATGCGGATGGGTATCTGAACTATCGTAGGGATTTTTATACGACAGATACGTATGGGGTAAATCCGTCTACCGGAAAATATGAGGCTTATCAGACAGGAGGTCGCCCTGCGGGATATTTTGACCGTCCGACAGATACTAACTTGGGAAAGTATGGACTTTCTATGGATGCATGGAGAAACCAGACAACTCAGGA
>OGXH01000491.1_pt1 | contig 27831 bp, 27 predicted proteins | sample 1576241 | NCBI WGS metagenome assembly OGXH01 (sample SAMEA3541529, study PRJEB24748) | human gut metagenome | biome: human gut; feature: human-associated habitat; material: faeces | place: China | collected 2012
TGGATAAAAATACATATGAAATTCGATTCTGCGAATTAATCAGTGCTTCCTTAAAGCAGGGGATTGATGACGGCACGGAAATAGGCGTCCAGCTCTTCCGGCGTTTCCTTCATATCCCTTCTCACCCACCACTGCACCATTTCCACGAAGCTTCCGGAAATGTGGTTCAGCAGGAATTCCTCCGGCACCGGGCAGGAAGGGGTTTTATCCTTTAGAAGGTAGGAAGCAATGAGCCTGTCCAGGCTGGATTTGAAGAAGCGCAGGAAAATGTCGCTGCTTTCGGAGGTAAGGAGGTCCCGGACGTGGTTGGTATTGGCGTCGATGTGCTGCAGCAGATGGCAGAATACGGGGTCTTCCACGCCGGGGGCCATGTGGGCGTCGCTGGGAACGTTGTCGTGCATGACGCCTTCGATGATATGGTCAAAAAGTTCCCCGCACATTTCCTTCAGAAGGCTGTCCTTGGCTTCAAAGTGGGCGTAGAAGGTGCTTCTGCCGATGTTGGCGCGGTCAATAATGTCCTGAATGGTGATTTTAGAGTAGGGCTTTTCCGACAAAAGGGCGCTGAAGGCGCTGAAAATAGCGGCTCTTGTTTTCTGCTGGCGACGGTCCATAACGTTCTCCCTAGGTGTCTTTCAGGGAAGCGGGGATTCATTGGAACGATGAAATTCCTGCTTCCTTAATTTACAGTACGATTTGTTCGTTATCACTATTAGTGTAATATAGGACAGGCCGCAATGCAAGGAGGCGGTGGAAAAGATGAAGAAATTTAATTTCTGTTTACCCTTTCCTTATCCCTTCATCATCAGATCTCATAACGCTCCTTATGATTCCATCAAAAAAGATGAGAAAGCATTTTTACTTTCTCATCTTTGGATAAGGCCAAAGGCTGGTTCATGGAACGATCTTTGGAAATTCCTTCATGAAACGGTGGCGGCAGGGCTTTAGAAGGTGGCCTTAATGGAGCCGTTGTACTTCTTGTTGATGAAGTCCTTGGCTTCCTGGCTGTTGAGGGCCTTCATGAGTTTCTGCAGTTCCGGCCGTTTTTCATCGCCTGCACGGACAGCGACGATGTTTGCATAGGGGGAGTCGGAGCTTTCGGTGTAGATGGCGCTCTTGGGATCCAGCTTGGCTTCCAGGGCGAAGTTCATGTTAATGACGGCAATGTCCGCATCTTCCAGGGAGCGGGGAAGCTGGGGAGCTTCCAGTTCGGAGAACTGGAGGTTCTTCGGGTTTTCGGCGATATCCTGGGGTGTTGCGGTAATGGGAGCGCCGTCACGGAGTTTGATGAGGCCGGCGGACTGGAGGACCAGCAGGGCGCGGCCGCCGTTGGTGGGGTCGTTGGGGATGGCTACATGGGCGCCGTCGGGAAGGGCTTTGATATCTTTAATCTTGGTGGAGTATACGCCCATGGGTTCCAAATGTACCGTGCCGATGGAGGTAAGGTTCAGGCCCCGGGATTTGCAGAATTCGTCCAGATAGGGCTTATGCTGGAAATAGTTGGCATCCAGGCTTTTGTCGTTCAGCGCCAGGTTCGGCTGTACGTAATCGGTGAATTCCACGATTTCCACATTCACCCCTTCTTTGGCCAGCTGGTCCTTCACGGAGTTCAGGATTTCGCCATGGGGAACGGGGGAAACGCCTACCTTAATGGTGACGGCCTTGCCGGAATCGGACTTGGCCGGGGCTTGTGCCTTCTCTCCTCCGCAGCCTGCAATGAATCCGACAGCTGCCAGTGCGGCAATGGATGCGATCAGGGTCTTCTTGTAGTTCATAATACTCCTCCTATGATGAAATGGATAAATAAAAAATCCTTCCTCCCATAAGGGACGAAGGATTATGTTCGTGGTACCACCCATGTTCGCCTTTCCGTCACCGGAAAAGCCTTATGAAGTACGCCGGCGCTGCCTTGATACTTCTCTTCTGTAACGGGAATTCCCGGTCTGCCTGATGATTCAGCAGAGAGGCTCGGAGGCCATATTCCGCAGGACATCGGACACCCCTTCCCACCTCCCGGGGCTCTCTTTGCTCTTCTTTCCGGCGTACTCTTCTCTTCATTGCCTTATGAAGTTGGAAATACTATATCACTCTTTCCCATTTTCCGTCAAGAGGGATTTTATTCCCTTTGACAATTCTTCCGAAGTGGGGTACTATTTATTTAGTCAGCTTACTAACTAATACAGGAGGGAATATGTACAGGAATTTTGTATTTCCATCCCGGGAGGAACTGGCGGCCCATGCCAGGCAGATACCGGAAATCCATCCCGACGATGTGATTACCATGCTTACGGTGATGAAGGCGGCGGAGGAAATCAAAGGGAAAACCGATGATATTCTGGAGCGGAAGTACCACATGTCCCAGGGGAAACTCTGCGTCATGATCATCCTTCACCAGCATGAGGAAGGATTGGCGCCGTCGAAGCTGGCGTCCATGGCAGGGGTGACGAAGGCCACCATTTCCGTCATGCTGGCCCGCATGGAGCGGGACGGACTGGTAAAAAAATCGGTGGACGAGGCGGATGGAAGGGCCCGGCTTGTGTACCTCACGGACAAGGGGAGGCAGGAAATGGACAGCATCCTGCCGGACCACTATGTACGGATTTCCCATCTCATCGGAAAACTGGATGAGAAGGAAAAGAAAGAGCTGGTACGGCTTCTCCATAAAATTGTGGATGAACCGTGAAGATGCATCGTCGTGGGCAGCGTGAGCCAGTACAGCTTTCATTATGCCAGTGTCATGGTGACCATAGTGAAATGAAACGGCACACTGCCTGCACTGCGCAAAAAAACACCGCTGAAATCATCATTCAGCGGTGTTTTTATTTTCGGGAAAGAAGTTTCTGCCCGTAATAAGCAAGAGACGCATAAAGCCCTATCATCATCAAACGGCTGAAAAGGAACCATCCCGGATTATGGAAAGAAGAGGAGCTTCTGGCGGAAAGGAGTAGAAGCCTGTTTCCTATGTGGGCGTCAAAGGAAAAATAAATTCCTGATAAAACGATGAGTATCATTAGAAGTCTGTTCATCCATGACAGCGCTTTGGACGGACGTAAGGAAAGACCTTTCTGCATACGGGGCAGGATGGCCTGCCAGTGAAGCCCCAGATGGAGGCCCAGGGCAATGAGCATGAGATAACCGGCGGCCTGGTGAAGACCGTTTACCCAGAAAGATAGGTGGGGATGAAAAGGAAAAACGGTTCTGGAAATGGAAAGTCCAGTCACCATGACCGTAAGAAATGAAAGAATGAGCACCCCGTTGGTCAGAAAAGAAAATACTCTCTGCTTTGTCCAGCGGCCCCGTTGGAGAGACCGGTACCAGGAAAGGTTCCATTTCGTATGGAGAAGGGCCAGCAGTAGGAAAAGAATGCCCAGTATTTCATGGCCCCTGTTATGAACCAGCCTATAGTCCAAAAGCAGGAGGAAAGTCACCAGCATGGCCGTATCAAGTATCATTCTTTTTTTCATGATGAATCTCCTTATTGGCGGGCCGATGGGGGAGTGGCCCATAAGACAATGGGGCTGCAGGCTGTCCGCCTTTGAACCAGGCTTATGGCCCTGCAGGCCCGGCCCCTTTTTGGCGGCTGGTGCCGCCACCTTCCCTTCGCAAGCGGTGGGACCATAAAAAGAGGTGCCGGAATCGGTCCATAGATTCCATCAGAAACCGGCTTTTGCGAGCCAGTCATCAATGGCGGGATGCTCATCTGTATCTTTATCCAGAGTGAGGCCTGTGAAAATCTTTGCATCCGGTGCGGCTGCATGAAGGGCAGGCAGGGTCACTTCAAAGGGGCTGGTGAAGGAACACATATAGGGGACAATAAGCTTATCCTTCGTATTCTGCCCCTGCAGGAAAGAGGTGACGATGAGAGGTTCTGTAAACCACCAGCAGGGATAGCCCAGAATTAATACATCATATTGGGACACATCGGGCGGCGTGCCTGCTACCTTCGGCATGACCCCTGCATCCAGTTCGTGAGCCGATTCTTTAATGACATCGTTGTAGCTGGAGGGATAGTCGGGGTCCCTTTTCATTTCGTATATATCGCCGCCGGTCTTCTGCTGGATATAGCGGGCCATGTCGCCGCTCCTGCCGCCCCAGGTGAAGTAGGCAATCAGCACTTTCTTTCCTTGATTGCTTCCGGCAGGAAGTTCCTTGATGGTAGGGATGGAAGCAGCCTCTTTCTTATGGATGCTTTCCAGTTCATCTTTGATATCCTCGGACATAGGCTTTCCGGTAGGATTGGGCACATAGGCGCCATTGGAAGATTTGGCCGGAGAAGCAGGAAGAGAAGAGGCAGGGCTTTTGCCGCTTTCGCTGTTTCCGCAGGCGGAAACAGAAAGGACCGTCATGCCCAGCAGCACGAATTTCAGAATATTGGATAATTTCATCACAATCACCTCAGCATTGCAGAAATCATAGAAATGATGAAAGCAGGTAGACACGTTTCCTGCTGCCTTCAGTATAAGCAGATACAGGAAATGGGTCTAATACCTTGTGTGTTCTGCATTTCATGCCTGTAAGGCATGAAATATATGGGCATTTTGTGTCATGGTATAGAAAAAGCCTGTATCCGGCGATGCCATTGGATACAGGCTATAAAATTATTCTGCCAGTACGTCTTTCATGATGGAAACGGCTTTTTTCAAATCATCCCAGGGAATATTGAGGGCCGGCAGGAGGCGGATTTTTTCCTTTGCCGTAAGCACCACCACACCCTTTGCAAGGAGTTTGGGAACGATTTCCTTCACGTCCTTTTCCGGTTCAATGCCCCACATGAGGCCCATACCGGCCACGGACTTCACCCCTTTGGCGCCGGTGAACCGGTCTTTGATGTACTTTCCTTTTTCCGTCACTTCTTTCAGAAGGGTATCATCAATCCTTTCCATAATGGAAATGGCACCGGCCGAGGCTATGGGGTTGCCGCCGAAGGTGGAGCCATGGGTGCCGGGGGTGTAGACGTCAGCGGTCTTTTCGTTGAACATGGTGGCGCCCAGGGGAAGGCCGCCGCCGATACCCTTGGCGGTGGAAACGATGTCTGGCTCCACGTCATAATTCATGTAGCCGTAAAGCTTTCCTGTGCGGCCGTTTCCGGTCTGTACTTCATCCACAATGAGGAGGATGTCATGGTCTTTGGCGTATTTTCCAATGCCTTCGAAAAAGTCCTTTTCCAGCGGATGGACGCCGCCTTCTCCCTGGATAGGTTCCACCATGACGGCGCAGATATTCGGGTGTTCTTCGCAGAGCTTAATGAAAGCAGGCAGGTCATTGGCCGGAGTATAGAGGAAACCGGGGGTGAAGGGGAAGAAATCTTTGTGGAAAATGTCCTGCCCCGTGGCGGCAAGGGTGGTAATGGTGCGGCCGTGGAAGCCATTGATGAGAGTGACGATTTCATTTCTTTCTTTCCCGTACTTGTCAATGGAGTACTTCCGGGCACCCTTGATGGCGCATTCATTGGCTTCGGCACCGGAGTTGGAGAAGAAAACTTTCTTCATTCCTGTCTTTGTGCAGAGGATTTCCGCCAAATCGGCCATGGGCTTTGTGTAGAAAAGGTTGGAAACGTGGTTCAGCGTATGGAGCTGCTTTGTGACAGCGTCCATCCATTTGTCATCGGCAATGCCGAAAATATCAACGCCGATACCGCTTCCCAGGTCGATATAGTCCTTTCCCTTTTCGTCAATGAGGTGGGACCCTTTGCCTTTCACAAAGCACACGGGATATCTGGCATAGGTATGGGCGATATAGGCAGCATCTTTTTCTTCTGTATTCATGGTGTATCTCCTTTATTTAGTGGGCTGGGGGGGAACAGTGGGCTAGTGGGCTGGTGGGCTGGTGGGCTGGTGGGCTGGTAATAATAGTTTTTAGGTTCTTGCTTCTTGCTTCTGGGACTTGGGTTCTTGTGTTTTCCAAGGGAGGTGAGGAGGGCGAAATGGACTATAAATTGTGCCGCAGGCACCACCTTAACCCTCACGCCGTAAGGCGTGTCAAACTTAAGAACCCTCAGGCCCGAAGGGCCTGTCAAACTTCGGCCCCATAGGGCCGTCAAACAATGGGCGGCAAAGCCGCCCATTTACTTCGTAAACATGGTGCCCAGGCCTTCATCGGTGAGCAGTTCGATGAGGATGGCGTGGGGAATTTCTCCGTTAATGATGAAAACCTTTTTGACTCCCTCTTTGACAGCGTTGGTGCAGCAGTCTACTTTAGGAATCATGCCGCCGGCGATAATTCCGCTGTTTTTGAGTTCTTCCGCATCCTTCAGGGAAATCTGTTTGATGAGGGAGCTTTCGTCGTCCTTGTCTTTCAATACGCCGTTGATGTTGCTCATGACCACCATGGACTCTGCATGGAGGGCGGCGGCGATTTTGGCAGCGGCGGTGTCGGCGTTAATGTTGTAGGGATTTCCTTCGTCGTCGATGCCGATGGAGGAGATGACGGGGATGAAACCGCCGTCCAGGAGGTCGTCCAGGATTTTGGTGTTGATTTCATCGATTTCCCCTACATGGCCCAGCTTTTCATCCATCTGGTGGACCTTGATGAGGCCGCCGTCGATACCGCAGAGACCTACGGCCCTGCCGCCAAGGGCGGCAAGGTCGGCGGCAAGGCTTTTATTGACCTTGCCGGCCAGCACCATCTGCACCACTTCCATGGTGTCGTCGTCGGTGACGCGGAGACCCTTTTCAAAATGGGATTCAATGGACAGTTTCTTCAGCATGGCGCTGATTTCCGGTCCCCCGCCGTGGACGAGGATGACCTTTACCCCTACCAGCTGGAGAAGGAGGATGTCCTGCATCACCGATTTCTTCAGCTTCGGGTCGGTCATGGCATTTCCGCCATACTTGGCGACTACGTATTTACCGGTATATTCTTTGATGTAAGGGACGGCCTGTGTTAATATTTCCGCCCGGACTGCATTGGATGTATTCATGGTTGACTCCTTTATTTAGTGAGCTGGTGGACTGGTGGGCTGGTAGGATAGTGGGCTGGTGGACTGTATTCCCGTACACAAGAGGGTTCAGGCACCTATGGTGCCCGGGTTCAAGCAGCCGCCGGGCCTGCGCCCTGGGCTGCCCGGGTTCGGCCCGGGATTGGCTGGCGCCTTCCGGGCTGGTTCAAAGGGGAGTTATATAATCGCTCCGCCGGGGAGGTGAGCGCCTTCGGCGCCAGCCGCGCCCCTTTTTTAATATGCGCCCATAGGGCGCCACCGCAACCCTCTGAACCTTTTGAACCTTCTGAACCCTTTGAACCCTGTGAAAGCGGCTCCGCCGTTTTCACACTATCAGTCCCGTTTCTTCCGGCATACCCAGCATGAGGTTCATGCATTCGATGGCGGCGCCGGAGGCACCTTTGCCCAGGTTGTCGAAGGTGGAGATGACAAGGACCCGGTCGTCGTTGCCGGCGATGTGGATGGTGAGGCTGTCTTTTCCTGCATTTTCATTGGCCGAGAGGAAGAGGCCGTTTGTCTCTTCCAGCGACAGGGGGGAGAGGTGGATGAGCTTGGAATTTTCGTAGTGTTTCTTAAAAATCATGTGGAAATCATCGGTGTCGATGTCTCCCGGCAGTCCGCAGGGGAGCTGGAGGAAATGGGTGTGGAAGCCGATGGTCACTTCCATGCCTTCGAAGAAGTCGTCCACCACCGGGGAGAAGAGGGGCGCTTCGCAGAGGTGACACACCTTCATGATTTCCGGAAGGTGCTTGTGGTTCTGGGAAAGGCCGTACTGCCGGGGCGCCTTGAAGTCGGCGCTCTCTTCTTCGTCGTACTGGGCAATCATTTTCTTTCCGCCACCGCTGTAGCCGGTGAGGGAGAAGCAGTGAAGGGGATAGTTGATGGGAAGGATGCCTGCGTGAATCAGGGGATACAGGATGGCGATGACGCCGCTGGCGTGACAGCCGGGAACAGCCACCTTATCCGCTTTGGAAATGGCTGCTTTCTGGTCTTTGGAAAGTTCCGGGAAGCCGTACACCCAGTCATCGTCGGTGCGGTGGGCGGTGGAGGTGTCAAGGATGCGAATGGGAATATCCTTCACTGCGGCGGTCACTTCTTTGGAGGCGGCGTCGGGGAGGCAGAGGAACATGAGGTCCGCTTCTTTTGCGAAGGCCTGGATGGTGGGAATGTCTTTTCTTTTATCTTCCGGCAGATGGAGGAGCTCAATGTCCTTCCTTTCCGACAGCCGGTCCTGGAGACGGAGGCCGGTGGTGCCCGATTCGCCGACGATGAATACTTTTGGCATTGCTTTCATAATAGTTCCTCCTTTCAGTCCATGGGATATTCGCCGAAGGTGGCTACCATGACCGCTTTAATGGTGGGAAGCCGGTTAGCCGCTTCCTGGAAGGCCAGGGAGAAGGGGGCTTCGAATACGTCATCCGTCACTTCGATGCCGTCGAGGCCGAACCGTTCATAAATGTCTTTTCCCACCTTTGTTTCCGTATTGTGGAAGGAAGGGAGGCAGTGGCAGAAGACGGTGTCCGGATTTCCTGTATTTTTTATCATGTCCATGGTAATGCGGTAGGGCATGAAAAGCTTAATCCTTTCACCCCAGAGGTCGTAGGGATCCCCCATGGTCACCCATACGCCGGTGTAAATGACGTCCAGCCCCTTTACCCCTTCCACCGGGTCATCGGTGAAGGTGAAGGTGGCGCCGGTCTTTTCTGCAATCTTTTTGCATTTGGCTGTGAAATCGTCCTCCGGGAAATATTGGGCAGGGCCGATGATTTTGAAATCCATGCCGGAAAGGGCGGCGCCTGCCATGAGGGCGTGGGCCATGTTGGACTGGCCGTGGCCTACATAGGCGTAGGACAGCCGGTTCAAAGGCTTCTTGAAATGTTCCTTCAGTGTAAGGAAATTGGCCAGGGTCTGGGTGGGGTGGTCGTAATCCGTAAGGCCGTTCCACACGGGGACGCCGGCTTTGGCGGAAAGCTCCTCCACCGCGCTCTGGGCGTAGCCCCGAAATTCGATGGCGTCAAACATGCTTCCTAAGACCCTGGCGGTGTCGGCAATGGATTCCTTCTTGCCTATCTGTGTGCCCGTGGGACCCAGGTAGGTGGTGCAGGCGCCCTGATCGTGGGCAGCTACTTCGAAGGCGCAGCGGGTGCGGGTGGAGTCTTTCTCAAAAATGAGGGCAAAATTTTTGCCGCTTAAGGTCTTGATTTCTTTTCCGGCGGCCTTGTCCTGCTTCAGCTTTTCCGCAAGGTCCAGATAATAGGCGAATTCTTCCGGTGTGTAGTCCAGCATGGAGAGAAAGGAATGGTTCTGTAAGCTTTTCATGATATACCTCGTTGTATGTTTTTAACTTTTAAGAAATCTCAAATCATTTATAGGACCATGTCCTCATCGGGAGAGGGCCTCCAGGGCGGCTGCTGCTTCCAGGGTGATTCCCAGGGGAAGGATGGATTCGTTAATGGCAAAGGATGCATTGTGCAGGGCCGGCGTATTTCCGTCGCCGGTGCCCAGCCAGAAGAAGGCGCCGGGGAATTTTTCCAGATAGGACGAGAAGTCTTCGGCGCACATGGATGGGAATTCCGGTTCCACGATATGCTCTTCTCCCAGGTAGGCTTTGCCTACTTCTTTCAGGAAATCAATTTTTTCCGGTGTATTGATGGTGGCACTGTGGCCTCTTACGTAGTTCAGCTCCGAATGGGTATGGAACATGACATCCAGGCCTTTGAGGATTTCACCAAGCCTTGCTTCCATCTTATCCCGAAGCTCCGGACGGTAGGTGCGGCAGGTGCCTTCCAGGTAAGCGTCCTCTACGCCCACGTTGTAACGGGTGCCGGCATTCATGAGGCCGATGGTGCAGACCACATTGTCCATGGGGTTCATTTCCCTGGAAATCAGGGACTGCACATCGATAATGAAATGGGCCGCTGCCACCAGGGCATCGGTGCCGTTGTGGGGCTGGGCGGCGTGGGTGGATTTTCCTTTAACGTGGACGTAGAAACGGTCGGACGCCGCCATGAGGGCGCCGCTCTTCAGGCCGATCTTTCCGGTGGGAAGTTCCGGCCATACATGGAGACCGTAGATTTCCGATACATCGTCCAGCTTCCCGCTGGCTGCAATGTGACGGCCGCCGCCGATGGCTGCTTCCTCCTCCGCCGGCTGGAAAACAATTTTTACCGTGCCCTGAAGTTTGTCCTTCATTTCATTCAGCACAGCGGCGGCGCCCAGAAGGATGGACATATGTCCGTCGTGGCCGCAGGCATGCATGACACCTTCATTCCTGGAAGCAAAGGGAAGGCCTGTAAGCTCCGTCACCGGAAGGGCGTCCATATCTGCCCGGAGGGCCACGGTTTTGCCGGGATGGCTGCCTTTGATAATGCCCAGTACGGCGTTCTGGAAAAATCCCGTTTCATAGGGAATGCCCAGATTTTTGAAAACCTCCTGGATGTATTCCGACGTTTTCACTTCCTTTCCGGAAAGTTCCGGATATTCATGGAAATGTCGTCTCCAGGTCACCACCTGTGGCAGAATGTGTGTGACTTTTTCTTTGACTTCTTTTTCGTACATCATTGAGACGACCTCTTTTCCTAACTTTAATGACCGTTTTTGTATATCTTTGAATATTTATGCATATATAATATTAAGAAATATCGTATATTTTATGGATTTTCATAGAATATCTTGGAAACGCAAAAACATGTGTAAATTGGATTGCAATAATAATACAACTTTACGAATATATATGCAAGAGGCAAAGCAAATTTTTTTTGAAAAAAGAGCAGGAAGTGAAAATAATTTCTTGCTTTTGCTTCTCGCAAGTCACTGGCAGGGGGCCTTCCTGCCCCGTGCCGTTATCCTGAAGGCAGTGAAGGATCTTGGTACAAGAGGTGAGTGCTTCCTTTGCCGCTGCATACCGGTCTGCAGAAAGGAGGGCAGGATGGCGGCTGTCCGTATACGCGTATACTGCATGCCTCCCTGAATCACTGCAGCTGAAAAAATATTTCTTAAGTATTTCGACAAAGTATGATATAATAACAATAATATGCAGGCATCCAGCGAGAACGGATAATCATAGATCTGAATCATGGGAGAGACGCATGGGGCGTTCTCTTTTTTAGGAAGCGCTGATTAAATCATTGGCTGCTTTCATTCTTGAAATTTTGTGCAATGCAAGGAATGGGATGACGAGAATAGCGAGCTATTTAAGGAATCCCATGACGAAGCAGTGCATAAAATTTCTTATGAAAGCAGACTCTGTGAATTAATCAGTGCTTCCTTAATGCCCCGGTATAGAACCGGGAAGATATGCCGTAAGGAAACTCATTTTGTCAGCCCTTCCGGTATATGGAAACTATTTATATAAAGGCCTGCTTTTACTTATATTGGGCGAGATGCCCGCGTACCCATGAACGCATACAGGAGGAAACATGTACGACACTTTTAAAGAATTGGGAATTGCACCGGAAATACTGAAGGCAGTGGAGGATATGGGATTTGAAGAACCAAGCCCCATCCAGAAAGCAGCCATTCCGATTGCTATGACCGGAAAGGATCTCATCGGCCAGGCCCAGACCGGCACCGGTAAAACAGCGGCTTTCGGCATTCCCATCCTGGAACGGATTGACACATCCAAGCCGGGACCCCAGGCGGTAGTCCTTTCGCCAACCCGTGAACTGGCTATCCAGTCTGCGGAAGAAATCAATCATCTGGCCCAGTACCTTCCTATCCACGCCCTTCCTATTTATGGCGGGCAGGATATTGAAAGGCAGTTCAAAGCTCTCCGGAAGCATCCAAACATCATTGTGGCTACGCCGGGCCGTCTCATGGACCATATGAAGAGAGGCACCATTGACCTGTCCCATGTACAGGTTCTTGTGCTGGATGAAGGGGACGAAATGGTGGATATGGGATTCATCGATGATATCCGCAACATTCTTGCAGGTATTCCGGAGGAAAGACAGACCATGTTCTTCTCTGCCACCATGCCGGAACCCATCCGTCAGCTGGCTGAAACATTTCTGAAGGAACCGGAACTGGTGAAAATCAAGGCAGCCACTGTAACCATTGACCTCATCGAACAGGAATACATCGAACTTCCGGACCGCCAGAAATTTGACGCTCTCTGCCGCCTGCTGGATATGCAGGATCCGGAACTGGCCATCGTCTTCGTCCGCACCAAGAGAAGATGCGACGAAGTGACGGAAGCCCTGAAAAAGAGGGGCTACATGGCAGAAGGCCTTCACGGCGACCTTTCCCAGCAGAAGCGTGACACCGTGGTACGCCAGTTCAAGGAAGGCACCATCGATATCCTGGTGGCCACCGACGTGGCAGCCAGGGGCCTTGATATTTCCGGCGTCACCCACGTATATAACTTCGATATGCCCCAGGACCCGGAAATCTACGTACACCGCGTAGGACGTACCGGCCGCGCCGGCAAGACGGGCCTGGCAGTGACCTTCGTCATTTCCAGGGAAATGGGACAGCTCCGTGATATTGAAAGAGTCATCCGCCGCCGCATCAAGAGACGGTCCGTGCCTACTCTTTCCGAAGTCATCGAAGGCAACCAGAAAGCTGCTCTCGAAAGCCTTTCCGACACTGCCCAGGGCGGCGGTCTGGAAGAATACAGGGAAAGCGCGGAGGACCTCTTAAACGATGTGGACTCCGTATCCCTCGTAGCCGCTGCCATCAAGCTGCTCACCAAACAGCCCGACGTGACGCCGGTAAACATTACGGAAGAAATGCCCAACTTCCGCAGGCGCAAAGGAGCGCCCCGCCGCCACTTCGACGGAGACAGACCCAGGAGAAGAAGAAACTCCGAAGGCGGCCGCCGCTTTGAAGGCAAAAGACCGCGCCGTTTCGAAAACCGCTCCGGACAGCCCCGCCAGAACAATGGCAAAAACATTCACGAATCCAATTTCAAACCCTATTTCAGGGAAGACTGATAGAAAAGCAGGAAAGGAGAGCCTTTCCTGCTTTTTGAATGGTGGGGGTGTCGTCTCCGCTTACCGCAGGAAGCGCGATGGGAAGGGCTTCCCGCTGCCGTAAGGGGCATATAAAATTTATTGACCCAAAGGGCAATCCACTCACCCTTTGAACCCTCTGAACCTTATGAACCCTTTGAACCCTGGCCGCAAAGCGGCTTCCCTATAAAATACTTGTGAAAGGGAAGAATTTAGTGTATTCTATATTTATAGAAATAAATATAAAGGAGGCATTCCTATGAAAAACATAATTATGATTAAAATTCCCGGCTGCCCCTACTGCGCCAAAGCCAGAAAGGCCATCGGCCTTCTGCAGCAGGAGGAAAAGTACAAAGATGTGAAGGTAGAGGAAATCGATGAGACCACCCAGCCTGAGCTGGCGGCGCCCTATGGAAAGGACTACTATTACGTACCTAGCCTTTTCATAGAAGGAAAGAAGTACTTTGAAGCCAAGCCCGGTATGGATTATGAAACCATTGAAAAAGCAGTGAAAGGCCTATTTGACGAAGCACTGAAGGGCTGATAGGACATTAGGGAAGCACTGATTAATTCGCAGAATCGACTTTCATAAGTATTTTTATCCAATGCTGCGTCATAAGTCTCCTTAAATAGCTCGCTATTCGCGTCGACTTATTCCTTGCATTGAATAAAAATACAAGAATGAAATCCGATAACGATTTAATCAGCGCTTCCTTAAAAAAGGCCGCAGATAAAGCGGCCTTTTGATTATGAGAGAGGAAAAGAGATGGACCATTTCGAAGAGAAAAACAGGGGTTACTGGAATCAGAGGAGCCATGGCTACAGCAGCCTTAGAAGGAAAGAACTGTCCGGTCCGGACAGGAAGGCCTGGGAAGCGTTCCTGCTGGAAAGGCTTCCAAAGGGCCGGCCCCTTCATATATTGGATGCAGGCACGGGGCCTGCCTTTCTGGCCATTATCCTTTCCCTTTCCGGATGCACGGTGACGGCCCTTGATTTTTCATCGGACATGCTGAAGGAAGCAGCGGCCAACGCAGAAAGGGAGGGTGCTGCCATTTCCTTCGTGCAGGGGGACGTGATGAATCTGCCCTTTCCGGACGATACCTTTGATGCCATCGTCACCCGCAATGTGACCTGGAATCTTCCGGATGTGCCTAAAGCCTATGCATCCTGGCTCAGGGTATTGAAGAAAGGCGGTGTCCTTCTCAACATGGACACCGATTACGGCCCCATGGATTTCACCGTCACCTCCAGACTGGCTAAAAATGCCCACCACGGCGTGGAGGGCAGTCTGATTCAGCTCTGCCAGGAACTGAAGGACTCCGTCCGTATCAGCACCCACCGCCGCCCTGCCTGGGATGTGGAAAGACTTTTGTCCCTGGGCTTTTCTGAAGTGACTTTGGAAAAAGATATCCGTCCCCTGGTCCACCTGTCCAAAGAGTGGGACTATGACCCGGCGCCTCTTTTCTGCATTCGGGCGGTGAAGGATAGGAATTAGAAGATAGAAAGTAGAAGATAGAAAGTAGAAGATAGAAGGTCGAATTTACGCTTCTATCCTTGTTTTCTGTGATACAGTTCTTCTGCATTTTGACTATGTAAATAGAGAAAGGCGAAGGGGCCCTGAAGGGACTTTCCTCTTCCTTCTGCCATGTGCACATCCTTATAAGGGACAGGGGGAGGGAAAATGAACTTCCAATATTCATCGCCTTTCTTCGGTATACCGAAAACTGAAAAGCTCCTGAGGGAAAACCTGTTAGAAATCCTGGTGGCAATTATGGCTTTCATTTATTTTCCTTGACGACACAGACATTCCGCTTCGGCGGCTGCCCCTGGCCGATTCACCGAAAAAGTCAGCCTGAGCCCTACCGCGTATCAGCATGGGACAAATCAGGAGTTTTTCCATGCAAAAAGCAGTCCTTACGGGCTGCTTTTTTGTGCTGGAAAAAAGATTTTTTTACTTTTTCTTATAAAATGGCGCCCCCAGGGCGCCGCCATAACCCGCTGAACCATTTGAATCTATACGATGAAGACACTGCATAAATTATGACTCTGCAGGCAGCAGCCTCTTCTTCATCTCCAAATACCGGTCCGTATAGTAGGGCTGGACCTGGGATTCACGCAGGTCATAGCCGTAGGGGCGGCGGCTGATGGCGATGAGAGGGGGGGCCTGGATTCTCTTGGCCACGGCAAACCCGGCAAAGAGGTTCCACCAGCGTTCCAGATCCTTGATGAAATCGGCGTTTGTGGGGAAAAGGTCTTTTACCTTTACCTGGCAGCCCAGGTGTTCTTCCAGATTTCCTTCTGCGTACCAGGCAAGGATATCCTCCGGCGTATTTCTCTGCCAGGGCTCTATGAAACTTTTCAGGAGGTAGTCATGGTATTCGTAAATGAGGGGATCCCCCAAACCCTTTGTGACGTCCTGATTTTCGGACAGCTCGGCACTGGGCTTTACGGTAAAAATCCCCTCGGGAATGACGTCTTTCCCGTACCATTGATTCAGCGCTCTTCCCAGTTCATAAATCTGGTACTTCCACAGGTCCGCCGTAGCCGCCAGGGCGCCGGCCAGGTCGCCGTAGAGGGTGCCGTAGCCTACGGTCATTTCCGTTTTGTTGGCGTTGCAGGTAAAGATACCGCCGAAGGCGGCGGACAGGGCGGAAAGGATGCGGCTGCTCCTATCCCGGGCCTGCATGTTTTCCTTCATGAAACCGGTGAGGTGGATATTTCCGCTTCCAACGGGAAGCCCTTCCAAAGCGGCTGCGGTTTCATCGATGAAGGAGCCGATGGGAATGGTGAGATAGGGGGATTCCAGATTGTCTGCCAGCTTTTGGGCCAGGCCCTTTGTCATCTCCGAATTGAAGCGGGTAGGCGTATTCACCAGCAGCAGATGACCCTCCGGAAGGACGGAGCGGTAGAGAGCAGCATTGACAGCAGAGTCGATGCCGCCGGATACGCCGATGACCACACGGTCCACGTGGATGGAGGAAAGGAACTTCTTCACCCCATAGCGGAGGGCCGGAAGGAGGAGACTGTCCCGAAAGGGGTCCATGGGGGTCTCAGGAACCAGATTTCCATTTTCTTGGTCAAAAAGGAAGAAGCACCGGGGCTCCTCATAGGGACGGGCTTCGGCGGCAAGACGGCCTTCCCGGTCATAGGCGGCGGTCATGCCGTCGAAGGTGTAGCAGGTTTTTCCGTTATTCTGGAGGCCCCGCTGGTTCACGTAGACCATGGGAATGTGGAGTTTGGAGAGGGCGGCGCCCAGCATGCGGTGCCGCTTTTCATTTTTACCCAAAGTGAAGGGGGAAGCGGAAAGGTTGAAGAAAAGGGAAATGTTTTTCTTCGCCAGAATGGACATGGGGGAAAGGCTGTAGTTCTCGTCCCAGCTGTCTTCGCAGAGAAGGACGCCGGCCCGGATGGTTTCTTCACCGGCAGGAAGAAGGAAAGGGGTGAGGGCGTCTTCGATGGGAAGATTTTCTTCCATTGCCTCCTGGCGAAGGGAGGTGAAATAGCGCCGGTCATCGAAGCAGCGGTAATTGGGAAGAAGGGTTTTGATGACATAGGGGTGACTTCCATTTTCCGGAACGAGGAAATGCCCATCGGCGGCTGCAAAGGCGGCGTTGTACTTCCGGGGCCTGCCGTCGTCATTTGTTTTCTCCCAGTCTATGGCACAGCTGCCCCAGAGGATGGTCATACCCCGGGCTGCTGCGGCTATTTTTTCATTATAGGCTTCACATTCCCGGAGAAAGGCGCTTTGGTCCCACAGGTCGCCGATAAAGTAGCCGGTGAGGCACATTTCCGGCAGCACCAGGATATGGGCGCCTTTTTCTCTGGCCATTCTGATTTCCTCTTCTATCTGTTTCCAGTTTTCCCGAATGTTTCCGGGAATCACATCAATCTGGGCGGTGGCGATTTTAATCATGGCAAAGCCTCTTTTCTTTTTGATGATTTCCTTTCCTTCATTGTACAGGCAGGAAGCAGGCCTGTAAATCTTTTATTTTCTCTGCCATTGATTGACTTCAAGTGAACTTTAACCGGTATAATGAAATCATATGGTTCTATAAAAGGAGAAATTATGCTTTCTTTGTTCAAAATCGCAGCTCTGGGAGCGGCCTGCCTCCTGCTGGCGGGCTTTTGGTTCATTAACCGGGACGAGATGGACCCTTTGATGACACCGGAACGACGGGCCCGCATAGAAGCGTCGCCCCATTACAGGGACGGGGAATTCCGGCCTGACGTGCCCCATGAAAAGGTGGAGGCGGATATGTCCTTCTGGAAGTCCTTCTTTTTCCCCACCGCCGGCGTCAATATTCCGGAGGAACCTATGCGTCATGAAAAGACGGACCTGAAATCCATTCCCCGGAATGAAGACGTGGTGGTGTGGATGGGGCATTCTTCCTTTTATATGCAGATAGGCGGAAAGAAAATACTGATTGATCCCGTATCTGCCCGGTACGCCTCGCCTGTTCCATTCATTGCCGGGGCCTTTGATGGAAGCAATGTGTACGGTACGGACGACATTCCCGATGATTTGGACGTCATGGTGCTGTCCCATGACCACTGGGATCATCTGGACTATGATTTCGTGAAGAAAATAGAGCCGAAGGTCAAGTATGTGGTGACGGGCCTTGGCAATGGGGGATACTACGAAAAATGGGGCTATCCCCTGTCCAAAATCCACGAAGCTGACTGGAATGAAGAGGTGAAGCTGGATGGTCTTGCCATATGGGTGCTTCCTACCCGCCATTTCTCCGGACGGATGCTCAAAAGGAACCAGACCCTTCCCGCTTCGTTTGCCTTCATCACTCCAAATCGGAAGGTATACTACAGCGGTGACGGCGGTTATGATGGAAGGTTCCGGAATATTGGAAAACAGTTTGGCGGTTTTGACCTGGCCTTGATGGAAGACGGCCAGTATAGCAGAAACTGGCACTCCGTTCATATGCTGCCGGAGGAAGGCGCAAAGGCAGCGGAAGAAATAGGGGCCAGGACAGTCATTCCCTGCCACAACGGCAAGTACGCCCTCTCTATCCACACCTGGCAGGAACCCTATGAAAGGATGGAAGAGGCGGCAGAGGGAAAATCCTTCCACCTCCTTACACCGGAAATCGGGGAAGCCGTCTATATGGGCGATGAAACGCAGCACTTCAGGGAATGGTGGAAAATGATGAAATAGTAATTTCATAGGGAACATAAACCTTCGCCTTAACATGAGAGTTTACGCTTTGCGCTGAGGGGCCGTGATAAAATGACAATCGTTTTTCACGGTCCCTTGCAGCAGAAATGGGGATAAAAATTTTCTTCTCAAACAGGAAAAACCATGGTATAATAAATTGTATTTTCTAGATATGAAAAAGCTTTGTATCTTTGTGGTATAATAACAAAGATACATTGATTTTTGCAGTATACCCGAGGGGGAAAAAGAAAGAATGAAAAGAGAAGATATCCGCAACATTGCCATTATCGCCCATGTCGACCAGGGCAAGACGACTCTTGTCGATGCCATGCTGAAACAGAGTCATGTTTTCAGGGACAACCAGAAAGTGGCAGAACGTGTCATGGACTCCAACCCGCTGGAAAGGGAAAGAGGCATTACCATTTTGGCAAAGAACACCTCTGTCATGCACAACGGTGTCAAAATCAACATCATCGACACCCCAGGGCATGCTGACTTCGGCGGCGAAGTGGAACGTATCCTGAACATGGTGGACGGCGTACTGCTTCTGGTAGACGCCCATGAAGGCCCTATGCCCCAGACCAAGTACGTGCTCAGAAAGGCACTGGAACATAAGCTGAAACCTATCGTTGTCATCAACAAAATCGACCGTCCGGACCAGCGTATTTCCGACGTGGAAGGCGAAATTCTGGACCTCTTCATCGAACTGGAAGCAGATGACGACCAGCTGGATTTCCCACTGATTTACTGCTCCGCCAGAAACGGCATTGCCAAGCTCCATATGAACGATGAAGGCAAGGACCTGGGACCCCTCTTTGATGCCATCCTGAAATACTGCCCCTGCCCGGACGTGGATCCCGACGGCGGCCTGCAGGTTATGGTGACCACACTGGAAGCGGACGATTACCTGGGCAAGGTAGCCATTGGCCGTCTCACCCGGGGCACCGCTAAACAGGGCATGCCTGTAGCCATTACCGACGGCACCAAAATCCGCAGCGACCATATCGGCTCCCTCTTCACCTGGCAGGGAATGAAACGGACTCCCGTGCAGGAAGCTAAGGCCGGCGACATTATCGCCATGGCAGGCTTCAAGGATATCAACATCGGCGAAACCGTAGCTGATGCTACAAACCCCGAAGCCCTTCCGTCCATCCACATCGATGAACCTACCCTGTCCATGGTGTTCCATGTCAACAAGAGCCCCTTTGCAGGCAAGGAAGGGGACTTCGTCACCTCCCGTCACATCCGTGCCCGTCTTTATAAAGAAATCGAAACCAATGTGGCCCTTCGCGTAGAAGACACGGACACCTCCGATGCATTCAAGGTTTCCGGCCGCGGCGAACTTCATCTCTCCGTACTCATCGAAACCATGCGTCGTGAAGGCTTTGAACTGGAAGTTTCCAAACCCCAGGTTATTTACAAGGTTATCAATGGCAAGAAGTGCGAACCGCTGGAAAGACTGACCATTGAAGTGCCTCAGGAATTCATGGGCGCCGTCATGGAAGGCCTTGGACCCAGAAGAGCGGAAATGATTTCCATGGAAGAACTGGCAGGCTACATGAAGATGGAATTCTCCATCCCCGCCCGCGGCCTCATCGGCTTCAGAAATGAACTGCTCACCACCACCAGAGGCACCGGCATTATGTACCATGTATTCCAGGGCTATGCACCCTACAAGGGCGACATTCCTGAAAGAACCAGAGGCTCCCTGGTGGCCTTCGAAGCAGGCGTCACCACCGCCTACGGTCTGAACTCCATCCTGGACAGAGGCGAACTCTTCCTGGAACCGGGTGTCGAAGTCTACGAAGGCATGATTGTGGGTGAAAACTCCAGAGACCAGGACATGGACGTGAACCCCTGCAAGAAGAAGCACCTCACCAATACCCGTGCTTCCGGCTCCGACGAAGCCATCAAGCTGCCGCCATGCCGCAAGTTCACCCTGGAATCGGCACTGGAATGGATTAACGATGACGAACTGGTGGAAGTCACACCAAAGAGCATCCGCATGAGAAAGATGGTCCTTTCCCGCCAGGCACGCTATAAGAACGCTAATGTAAAAAAGAGCCAGCAGTAATGGACTCCGCTTTATGAAATAAAAAAGACTGTGAAAAAATGGTCATCATTTCTTCACAGTCTTTTTTCTATGGTTTCCCATCCGGCGTGGGGCAGTGGCGGAGCATGGCGGCAGGAAACTACTTGCGAAAAGTTTCCTGTGCGGCATGGGGCATTGGTGGAGCATGGCGGCAGGAAACTATTGGCGGATAGTTTCCTGTCCGACTTGGGACCATTGGTGGAGCATGGCGACAGGAAACTGTTGGCGGATAGTTTCTTGTCCGGCATGGGGCAGTAGTGGAGCATAGCGGCAGGAAACTATTGGCGGATAGTTTCCTGTGCGGCATGGGGCAGTGGTGGAGCATAGCGACAGGAAACTGTTTGCGAAAGTTTCCCTTTCAGCATGGGGCGATTGCGTATTATCCCCATAGGCCCCCTTTTTCTTCTCTCTTAAAAGTCCTTAATTTTTCAGCCATTTTAGTATATAATAAAAGTGTAAATACTGTTTGGAAAGGAGGACCTCTATGAAAAAGATTTTATGCATGGCCGCCGCCCTGGCCCTGGCAGGCACGGGTATGGCCGGCGCTTTTGGCGGCATTATGGATACGGAAGTGGGATATGGATACAACAGCGCCGCCGACGGCATTCACAGCGCCCACATCGAAGTGAAGCCCATTCCCAAACTGGCAGTAGGCGCGGAATACCGTCACTGGAACAACCGGGGCAATGAAACGGATGTGTACGCCAAGTACAAAATCGGTCATGTCTATGTAGGCGCCGGCAGCCGGAACTACTATGACCGGGATGCGAAAATGTTCGGACTCATTGAAGGAAAAGCCAATGTGCTGGGCCCTCTGGATGCCTATGCAGGGCTTCTTGTATCCAGCGAGGAGCGGCAGTACAAGGCAGGCCTTGCGCTGGACCTGGTACCTACTTCCTTTGATATCGACGTGAATTACACTTACTACGACAGGGATGATGTAGACAATGAAAGCGGCGTAGGCGTAGGTTTGAATTATCATTTCTAAATCCGGCAATACAAAAGCGGTACTCATCATGGAGTACCGCTTTTTGCATGCAATTTATCGGATAGTATATTCCTTTCCTGTGCCCGGTGCATACACCAGGGTGGCCGTATTATGGGAACTGTAATAGCCCGATGTTATCTGCTGTCCTGTGGCCGGGTCGTAGACATAGTATCTGGCGGGCACGGAAATACGTTCACCGGTGGCGGTGGACAATTCGCCGCTGCTGTTTACCTGCCAGTTCCAGGCATGATTGCGGCTGGCGTATTTCGAAACAGGTCCGCTTTCGGCGGCAGAGTAGTATGCCAGAACGTAGTAATCGTTTTTGCCGGTCGTTTCCCGACCTACCGACCAGATATCACCTTGATGAAAGGGAATGTTGAGGGCCTGGGCCAGCTGTTTTCCTTCATCAGTGCCGGAATAGATATAGTGGGTACTGTCTGTATTCAAAAGGTTACCAAGACCGGCATTCCCGTCGCCAATGGATTTGCCGATGATATCTGGGATGGACCGGGGCTTATCTTCATTTTGGGAATTATTGTTTCCTGCAGCATTTTCCATGAGGGTTCCGGCGTTGTTAAACACAGTGCGTATTGAATCTTCCATCCGGGTCTGGCTGTAAATGAGAAATCCAATGCCCACGATAATGGCGAGAAGAAGGGCGTATTCTACTAAGTCCTGCCCTTTTTCCCGAAAGGAATTTTTCAGTCCTGTCATGAAATTTTTCCCCCCATTTCTTTTTTGATGGTTCATATTGTATCCCATCCTGAATCACCTGTCCATGGGAGAAGACATGGGTTAAAAGACCGTATTTCTGCCTTCCGGTCCCTTGGCAACGCGGGCTTCGGTGCCACGTCCATAAACATAACCGCTATTGGCATAGGAGTCGTCTTCTTCACCGGTGGACGATTTGAAACTGTACTTGGTGACCGGAACTATGGGCATGCTTCCTCTGCGGGCTACCTTGCTGTTTCCCGGGCCGTAGAGTTCCCAGTCCGTCTTCCTTTTTGAAATGGGGGAATTATCGTTCTTCGCGGCTGAATACATCACCAGAACATAATAATCCCCGCCGCTGGTGACGTCCCTTCCGATAGACCAGGCATCGCCTTCGCCGCAGGGAATGCCAAGACTTTTGGCCAGCGCGTCGCCCTCTGCTGTGCCGGAAAGGATATGCTCATCTGTATCCAGTTTGAGAACTCCATTTCGGATGGCAGAGCTGATGGAATCAAGGAAGGGCTTATAGTTGGGAGACGACCTGCGGGCGCCTGTTTCCATAAGGCTTTCTGTCTGGTTAAAAACAGTTTGAATGGATGAAATCATGAAATGCTGGCTGTAAATGAAAAAGCCAAGGGAAGCGATGATGGAGAGGAGCAGGGCATATTCTATGATGTCCTGTCCCTTCTCGCCGGGAGGTCTGCTGCTTTTCATGGTAAATCCTCCGGTCTGTTTTCAAAGAGATGAAATTTATTCTACTTTATCCCAGTTCGGGCGGCGGTCGCGGAATACGTTGATCCGGCTCCGAACCTCGTGAATCACATCGGTGTCCACCCGGCCGAAGGCGATTTCTTCGTCGCCTTCCAGATGGCATATGTCCTCGCCCCAGGGGTCAAGGAGCAGGGATTCTCCGGCGTATTCCGTATCTCCCGATTTCCCGGCCTGGTTTACGGCGGCCAGGTAGAACTGGTTTTCAATGGCCCGGGCCCGGTTCAGGGTGACCCAGTGATGATTGCGGATTTTGGGCCAGGCGGCGGGTACGAAGAAAAGGTCCACTCCCTCCAGCGCTTCCCTTCGGATGAGCTCCGGGAACCGGATGTCGTAGCATATGGCCATGGAGCAGGAAAGGCCATCCAGCTCGAAATGGGAAAGATGGTTGCCCATGCGGAAATATCCGGGCTCTCCGGAAAGGGAAAAGCCGTGGATTTTATCAAAGGAGGTGACCAGGTCCCCTCTGCGGTCAAACACATAGGACCGGTTGTAAATATCCGGCCCCACCTTCACGGCGGTGGTGCCGCCTACAATGTTTACTCCATGGGAAGCGGCCATGGAAGAGAGAAGGGAAATGGTTTCCTTTCCGTCCTCATCGGCCAGGGAAGAAAGGTTTTCCTTTGGAAAAAAGCCGGTGTTCCATGTTTCCGGGAGCACCAGAATGTCCGGCTTCTTCTCCATGGCCCTTTCCATCAATTCTTTGGCATGGGCAAAATTAACACTGGGATTTCCCATTTCTACATGCATCTGCAGCAGTGCGATTCGTAATTTCATGGATAACCTCCTTTGGATAGTGAGATAGTGGGCTGGTGGGATGGTGGACTGATAGGTTGTATTCCCGAAATGCGAAAAGGTTCAGGCGCCTTTGGCGCCCGGGTTCAAGCCGCCATTGGGCTGCAGCCCTGGGCGGCTCCGGTTCAGCCCACAGAGCGGGCTGGTTCAGAGGGAAGTGTTGTATCGCTGACGCGGCAGCGAAAACCATACAACCGCGCCTGCGGCGTGTAGGAAATGCGCCATGCTTCCCCTTGGTTACTGCAGCCCCTTCCCTATGGGAAAGGAGGGAGCGAGCGTAGCGAACCTGCCGCCGAAGGCGGCATATAAAATTCATCGCCCGAAGGGCGATACCACCACCCTCTGAACCCTCTGAACCCTCTGAACCCTCTGAACCCTCTGAACCCTCTGAACCTGGGCTGCGAAACGGCCCTCATTTCTCTCATTATATCATCAAAATAGGGAATAATAAAAACCTCCCGAAGGAGGTTTCTTTTAATTATAGAACTGGATGGATGCGTTCACCAGGTAGGCGGTGTCCAGGGTGCCTGCGGTTTCATAGGAGGAATGCATGGCCAGCTGGGCAAGGCCGATGTCCACGGTAGGCATGGAAACCTGGGTATTGGAAATATTTCCCAGGGTGGAGCCGCCGGGATTGTCGCTCCGGTTGGTGAAGGTCTGCACGGGGATGGAAAGACCGCTGCACAGTTCCTTGAACCTTGCGGCGGAGAGGCCGTCGGTGGCGTAGCGCTGCTGGGCGTTGTACTTGATGACGATGCCGCCGTTGATGACGGGACGGTTCACGGGGTCCGCATATTCCGGATGGTTGGGATGGACGCTGTGGGCGTTGTCTGTGGAAATCATGAAGCTTCTGGCGGTCATGGCCATGGTTTCGTCATAGGAATAGCCAAGGGAATAGGACAGCCTTTTGAGCACGGTTGAAAGGAAGGGGGAGCCGGCGCCCCGGGCGGTGGCGCTGCCTACTTCTTCGTTGTCAAAGAGGGCATACACGGAAATATACTTTTCCTTTTTGCCCCGCATGAATCCGCGGAAAGCAGCGAAGGCGCACTGCAGATCATCCAGTTTCGGCGAGGAAATGAATTCCTTTTCTTCGCCCCAGATGGTGCCGGGTACCCGGCTGTAAAGGTACAGGTCATGGGCCAGGATGTCTTCTGCTTTTACTTTGGCGGAAGCGGCGATGACGTCCATGAAGGATGTTTTCTCCGTGGAAAGACCGTAGAGAGGAAGAAGGTCCTTCTGTACATTCCAGTCCTTTTTGTGATTCACGTTCCTGTCCATGTGGATGGCCACGGATGGGATGACAAGCATGGTGCCGTCCACGGCCGCCAGCTTCTGGGCAATGTGGCCGTTTTCCCGCACAATGAGCCGCCCTGCCACGGAAAGCGGTCGGTCAAGCCAGGTGGACATAATCATGCCGCCGTAGCCTTCCACGTTCAGTTTTACATAGGGGCCTTCCTTGATTTCCGGATTTTCCTTGATTTTAAAGCAGGGAGAATCGGCGTGGGAGGCCATGATATGGAAGGAGTGGGCCCCCTCTTTTGGCACCGTAAAGGCGATGAGGGCGCTGCCGTTCCTTGTGACCACGTATTTCCCGCCCTTTTCAATATGCCAGGGGTCTTCTTCCCGGATTTCCGTAAATCCGGAATAGAGAAGGGCCTCCTTCACTCCGTGGACTGCATGAAATACGGAGGGCGAGCGGGCGATGAAATGGATGAGGTTTTCGCCGACTTCCACAGTTGTTTCAGGTTTCTCCACGTTCATTATTTCTTATGGTTCACCTTTCTCTGGTATACCGCTTCTGCCATCTGGGCCCGTGCACGGATGACGGGGTTATTGGTATTGATGGAGGTGGGAGTGAAATTGCTGGTGTAGTGAAGGGTTTTCGTTTCCTTTTCCATTTCCACCACCTGAATGGTGCCGGCGGTGCGGTCATAGGCATAGGTATAGGTGCAGGTGCCGCCATCAATGGCTTCCACCGCTACGAAATGGAGGATTTCGTGGCCGTTGGTGGTGGTCTTCACGCGGGTTTCGTCCATGTCGATGGAAATGGTGTCATTATATTTCCAGTAGTTTTCTGCAGAAACGGTCATGGAACCTGCAGCAATAGCAGCAGCCACGCCCAGGGCAATCATCATTTTTTTCATAGGGGTTCTCACTTTCCCGGGAGAAATCTATTCCCGTTACATACTAATGAATACGTAATTATTATAACATATGTGAAGAAGAGACAAAAAGGAATTAGTGGGATAGAGACCGCTGTCGGCTGCCCGCTGCCGGCTGCCGGCTGTTCGGCAGTAAATCCCGTAACGCTCACTTCACACTCATCTTTAAGAACTCTCACGCCGAAGGCGTGTCCCAAGGGCGACTACACCTTTTGAGCCCTATTTCATAACCCTTCTACACAACCTGCCTGCGTCAGCAGGCCACAACCCACGGCGAAGCCGTGCCCCTCTTCACGGGTCAAAGATTTTTGCTTTCTTTGTTATAATAGACAGTAGGAAAAACAGAAATGGAGGGCTTATGATGAACTACGGATTTACCGTTTCCTATGACGGAAGCCGCTATGAAGGCTGGCAGCGGCAGGTGCGGACGAAGGAGACCATCCAGGGAAAGCTGGAAGATACGCTGGAAAAAATCACGGGAGAAAAGGCGCAGGTCATCGGCGCCGGAAGAACCGATGCCGGCGTCCATGCCCTGGGGCAGTATGCCAATTTCCATCTAAAGGAGGCGTATGACCTGAAAATGCTTGAGGATGCATGGAACAGGGCTCTTCCCGATGACATTTCCATTCATGGCCTTACCATCATGGATGAAAGGTTCCACAGCCGCTTTTCTGCTAAAGAAAAGCATTACCGCTACTCTATCCGGGTGGCGGCGGAGAAAGATGTTTTCCGCCGCCGCTATGTGTGGCAGCTGGGGGAGCGGCTGGACGTGGAGGCCATGAGGAAGGGCGCCGTCCTTCTTCTGGGAACCCACGATTTTACCTCCTTCTGCGGAAACAAGCATTTTAAAAAATCCGCGCTCCGCACTATTTTTGATATTTCCCTGACCCTTTCCGGCGGAGAACTTTCCATAGACTATAGGGGCGATGGCTTTTTGCAGAATATGATACGCATCATCACCGGCACTCTGGTGGAAATCGGGGAAGGAAAGAAAAGACCTAGGGATATCCCCATCATTCTGGAAGCAAAGGACCGGGAGGCAGCCGGTTTCACTGCTCCGCCGCAGGGGCTTACGCTGGTGGAAGTGACATATTGAAATACAATTTCATCTTTTTATGAGGGAAGCACTGATTCAATCAGTGTTTGCTTTTATTCTTGAAATTGTATGCAAGAAATCCCATGACGAAGCAGTGCATACAATTTCTTATGAAAGTAAATTCTATATGTATGAATGAATCGGTGAATCGGTGCTTCCCTGAAAATTACCAATCAGAAGGAGCAGAAATGCTGAAATGATAGATAATTTACCAACCATTACGCAGATGGAATGCTTTATCATCTATGGACGGGTAGGCAATTTTGCCCGGGCAGCCCGGGAGGCCAATATTACACAGTCCGCCTTCAGCGCCCAAATCAAGCGTCTGGAGTGCACCCTGGGGGTGAAGCTCATTGAGCGGTCCCCCAGGGGCAGCCATTTGACCGAGGACGGGGAACGCTTTCTTCCCCGTATCAGGAAATGGATGGAGGGGCTTCGGGAAATCGTGGATGATATCCGTCCGGAGGGGAAAGAACCGGTGGAACTGAATGTGGGCATCCTCCGCTCCCTGGGGGATATCCAGATGAACCGCCACGTGGCCCGTTTCCGCATGCTTTATCCGAACCTGCAGTTCAATGTATTCGACATGCCCACCTACCAGATTCACCAGGCCATGACGGAAGGACGGCTGGACGTGGTTTCCACCTATTTCGTGGAGAAGAGCCTGCCCGACGGGGCCAGTCGGGAGGATTATGCGGTGGTCCGCTTCTGCAGGGACAATATGGTATACTACGGGCCCCGCATGGATGTGGGAAAAAGTCTCCTCACCAGGGAGCAGATCCTATCCATGCCGCTGGTTCTCTATCCGTCCAGCTACTATATGAACCAGATTTACACCGATTATTTTATGGATGTTCCTATGAAATACAGGATTTCCGCCAGGCTTTCCTCTCCCTATGCCATTGTCCACTACTGCCAGGAAAATGAAGCCGGTGCTCTCCTGCCGGAGCGGCTGTTGAAGGCACTGGGGTGCACGGATGGCATATCAAGGCTTGCGGTGCCCCTTTTGGCAGACGGCTATCTCATTTACCGGAAGGATCACCCGGAGGCCTCTCTCATACGGGCCTATGTGAATGAGATACTGGCCAGCTTTCGCAGCAGGAAAACTAAGAAAGCACTGATTAATTCGCAGAATCGAATTTCATAAGTATTTTTATCCAATGCTGC
>OGXH01000504.1_pt1 | contig 27517 bp, 20 predicted proteins | sample 1576241 | NCBI WGS metagenome assembly OGXH01 (sample SAMEA3541529, study PRJEB24748) | human gut metagenome | biome: human gut; feature: human-associated habitat; material: faeces | place: China | collected 2012
CATAACCTCCAGCCCCGCAGGGGCTGGCCACCTTCCCCTTTGAACCTGTCCTTTCATTTGATATACTAATATATATAAATCACGAAGGGTACAGGAGGAATTCCCATGCAGGAGCATTTGAAGGTTGCTTATACAAAGAGGGCGCTGGAGCTGTTTCACCCCATTCCTACACGGAAGGCAGCAGCTGCGGAGGATACGGATTTCACCGATGTTGCCGCCCTGGTGGTGACGGAGGAGGACCGTTCCTTTATTCGGGATAAAAGGGTGCGGGCCTTTCATATTCCTGTTTTCCTCATCGTCAATGGCTATGAAGAGGAAATGGACGATACTCTGGGAGATGTGTACGGGATTATTGATGCCAAGGCACTTCCGCGGCAGCTCTTTGAAAGGCAGATCGAAAGGGCCGCTTCCTCCTATGAGGATTCCCTGCTGCCTCCTTTCTTTAAAACGCTGAAAAATTATGTGGAGTGGGGAAATTCCCAGTTTGACTGTCCCGGGCACCAGGGGGGCGTTTATTTCACAAAACATCCGGCAGGCCGTATTTTTTACGATTTCTACGGAGAAAACACCTTCCGAGGAGACCTCTGCAATGCGGACGTGGCCATGGGGGATCTGCTTATTCATGAGGGCGCGGCCCTGGCAGCCCAAAAGCATGCGGCCCGGGTATTCAATGCGGACAAGGCCTATTTCATCCTGAACGGCACTTCCGGTGCCAATAAGGTGGTAATGAATGCGCTCCTCACGCCGGGAGACCTGGTGCTTTATGAAAGAAATAATCATAAGTCCGTGGGATATGGCGCCCTCATTCAGGCCGGGGCCATTCCCATTTATCTGGAAACCGCCAGAAATCCCTTCGGCCTCATCGGCGGGGTGCTGGACCACTGCTTTAATGAAGAGTACATCCGCATGCTGATTGCAGAAAGGGACCCTAAGCGGGCCCGCATGGACAGGCCCCTTCGGGCAGCGGTGATTCAGCTGGGAAATTATGACGGCTGTATTTACAATGCAAGGCAGGTGGTGGAGAAAATCGGCCATCTCTGCGATTACATCGTCTTTGACTCTGCCTGGGTGGGGTACGAGCAGTTCATCCCCATGATGAAGGACTGCAGCCCCCTGCTGCTGGACCTTGGGCCGGAAGACCCGGGTATTATTGTCACCCAGTCCATCCATAAGCAGCAGGCCGGTTTCTCCCAGGCCTCCCAGATTTTGAAGAAGGACTCCCACATCAAAGGGCAGGCCCGGTATGTGCCCCATAAGATTTTCAATAATTCCTTCATGGTGAACTCGTCTACCTCTCCGAACTACCAGATTTTTGCGTCCCTTGACATGAACGCCAAAATGCAGGAAGGGGATGCGGGCAGGCTCCTTTGGCATGAATGCATTGTCAATGCCATTGAGGCGAGGAAAAAGGTGCTCCGCCACTGTAAGTACCTTCGCCCCATTGTGCCGCCTGTGGTGCATGGAAAGAAATGGGAAGACGGGGATACGGAGGAAATGGCGGAAGATATTTCCTACTTTGCCTTTGAACCGGGAGGAAAATGGCACTCCTTCCAGGGCTACGCCAAGGGGCAGTATTTCATAGACCCCATGAAACTGCAGCTTATGACGCCGGGCATTAACATGGAAAACGGGGAATACGAGGACTTCGGCATTCCCGCCATCATTCTGGCGGACTACCTCCGGGACAGCCAGATTATTCCCGAAAAGTGCGACCTGAACGACATCCTTTTCCTCATGACCCCGGCGGAAACGAAAACAAAGCTGGATAATCTGATTACCAAGCTCCTCCGGTTTGAGGAACACATCGACAGCGATTCCCCCATGGAAAGGGTGCTACCCACGGTATACGGGAAATATCAGTCCCGCTATGAACGATACACCATCCGCCAGCTGTGCCAGGAACTTCATGACTTCTACAAGGCAAGGAAAATCAACGTACTGCAGAAGAAAATGTTCCTGAAAGCCTACTTCCCGGAATACTTCATGAGCCCCCAGGAAGCCAACTGGGCATTGGTGAGGGGAGAGGGGGAGCTCATTCCCCTGGAAGAAGCGGAAGGAAGAGTGGCCCTCCAGGCCGCCGTTCCCTATCCCCCCGGCGTCACCTGCGTCCAGCCCGGCGAACGTTGGTCCCGCACCGCCCTGGACTACTTCCTTGACTTCGTGGAAACCGCCGACATCCTCCCCGGATTCGCCCCGGAACTGCAGGGCGTATACCTGGAAAAAGACAGCACCGGCCATAGAAAGGCCAATGGCTATGTGCTGAAGAAGGAATACGAGAGAGAATATAAGGGATAGAAGATAGAAGATAGAAATCAGTTGGCCAGATGTTTTGTCGTGTGGCTGCCGGCTGGGGCCGCCCTCAGCGCCCCCTTCCTGTGGAAGGGGGCTTTAGCTCTTCGTCATGCAGCACCGGTGACACAAAGGGCAATCCCGCTATGTCCTTGTTTCCCCTTGAGGGGAACGCCGCGAAGCGGCAAAGGGTGTACGACGCTGCAAGCCGGATTGACACTCTACGCTGCCCTGACTGCCAAACGGCAGCCTTCCTGCCGACTGGTATTTTTAGTGTGCTGGTGAACTAGTGGACTAGTGTGCTAGTCGGAGTCAATGTCGGCGCTTATCAAGATTCTTCGCCTGCGGCTCAGAATGACCATGAGGGCGGGAAGGCAAGGCAGATGGCGCTGTCTTACATCTGATTTCTAACTTCTAACTTCTAACTTCTATCTTCTATCGTCTAATCCACGCCCCTACCTGCGCCTGACCAACAGAAAACCACCGCCCTCGATGAGGACGGTGGTTTTCTGTTGTAGAGGATGTTATGGCCGGCCCTGCCCCAGGCAGGCCATATTTCTTATTTTTCTACAGCCGCAGGTACAGCACCGGCGGGGTCTTTTCCTTCTTCCAATGCTTCGTTGTCTGCTTTTGCCTTTTTCAGGTCGAAGCGGTCGGAGACGAAGCCGTAGAGGGTCCAGCCGAATACGGTGACGATGGCGCCGTAGGTCATGGCGTCAAAGCCGGAGGCGTAGCAGGCGTAGAGGCTGTAGAGGGAGGCGATGAAAGCGATGAGTTTGGTGGTTTTGAGTTCGCTGCCCACATGGTCTACGGCCTTCATGATGACTACGATGGAAGCCATGCAGAGGAGGTAGGGCATGATATTGGTAATGACAGCCAGGTTGACCAGTGTTTCAAACTGTTCGTTCAGCGATGGGCTGATGGTCATGAGGGAGAAGAGGGACTGGATGATGGTGATGGCCACCATGCCGGCAATGGGGGCGCCGTGGGAGGTGACTTTTTTCAGGAAGGCCGGGAAGTAGCCTTCGTCACTGCCTGCTTTGAATACATTGGCAATGGTGAACTGCCAGCCCAGGAGGGAACCGAAGCAGGAGAGAACCATGAGGCCCATGATGATTCTGCCTACGGTGCCGCCGAACATCTGGGAGAATACGAGACCGAAGGGAGCGGAGCTGGAAACCAGGTCTTCTGCCGGAACGATGCCGAAGATGATGTTGGTGGAAACGATGTAGCAGGCTGCTGCCAGAAGGGTGCCGCCAAGAACGGCTTTGGGCACATTCTTTTCCGGATTATCCACGGCGTCCGCATTGGCGCAGGCCGATTCCATACCCAGGAAAGCCCAGAGGGTCATGGTGATGGCGTTCATGGCCGCTTCGCCGAAGCCCAGGTCATGGACATTCCAGTTGGCGGTGTACATGGACGGGGAGAACCAGAACCAGCCTACGAAGGCAAGGCCGATGCAGGGGATGATGACGCCCCATACGGTGATGGAGGACACCTGTCCGGTGTACTTGGCGCCGCCGAAATTGAGGACCGTAGCCAGCCAGAGGGTGAAGATGGTGGCTGCGCAGGTCATGACGGGGTCCAGGGTGGTATCAAGGAAGCCCAGGGCATAGCCTACGGCGGAAATGGCAATGGCGGTATTTGCAAAAATCAGGGATACGCCGTAGGTGTAGTTGGCAAGGAAGTTGCCGGCTTTGCCGAAGGAATATTCTGCATAGCCGCCCATGCCGCCGCCTTTTTTGCTGTACATGCCGCACTTGGCAAATACATAGGCCAGGGCCATGGAGCCCACGGCTGTCACCAGCCAGGAAACGATGGACAGGGCGCCCACCTGGGCCAGCTTGGAGGGCAGCATGATAATGCCGGAGCCCATCATATTGACCGCCGTCAGGATGGTGAGCTGGAAAACGCTCATTTTGTTTGCTTTACTCATGATTTTCTCCTTTGGTAAGGAAGGATGGGGAAATCTGGTTTCCCCGCTTCCTGATGAGTCATTATTTCTTTTCAAATTCCTTTTTCAGTACATAGCCGTAGGCATGTTTCCTGCCATCTTCGCCGGTCTGTACATAGACGCCCTGAATTTCAGGAGCAAAGCCGGGGAGCTGGTTGATGCCTTCCACCAGATCAAGGAAATAGGTGACAGCGGTTTTGGACCATTTTTCGCCGGGATGTACGCAGAGGACGCCTGGCGGATAGGGGAGGGCGCCTTCCAGGGCCGTGCGGCCTTCTGCTTCGGCAAGGTCCACCAGTTCGCCGTGGGCTCTCATGAATTCATACTGCGCTTCCTGGGGATTCATCACGTATTCCGGGAAATAGTCTTTCAGGAAGAGCTGTTTCTGCAGAGTGGACACTTCACGGTCCTTGTAGAAATCGTGCATTTCCTGGCAGAGGCGGCGGATGGTGTAGCCTCTGTACTTTTCTTCATAGGCGTTGTAAATGGAGGGGAGCACTTCGGACATGGGTGCATCCTGGTCGATGAGCTGTTCGAAACGGATGAGCTTGGCCACCAGGTCGTTCATCTTTGTTTCACTTTCAGCCGGAGTCATGAGGAAGAGGATATCGTTGAGATCGCATTTTTCCGGAATAATGCCGTTTTCACGGAGGTAGTTGGCCAGAATATTTCCGGGAATGCCGAATTCTTCATAGCCGCCGTTTTCTACATCAATGCCGGCAGTCACGAACTGCAGCTTCATGGGGTCGATGAAGTACTGGCCCTTGCCGTAGCCGTCGAAGCCGTGCCATTTGGCACCCGGTTCGAAGGCCCAGTAATTGATGTCGTTGGCCATCTTTTCAGTATCTCCATCTTCCCATTTCTTTCCGTAAACAACGGGAGGAACGAGGGGACGGATGTAGTGGCAGTTGCGGAGGACCTGCTTTCTGGTTTCAATCACCAGTTTCACCGCATCTCTCCAGAGCTTCTTGCCCGCTTCTCCTTCATGCATCTTGGCGTTCACGTCGAGCGCGGCAAAGAGCTGGTACAGAGGGGAGGTGGAAGCGTGCATCATGAATGCATTGTTCACTCTCTTGTGAGGCACATACCGGTCCTGGCCTTTAATGTGGGAGTCCTTCTTGTGAATCTGGGAGGTCATGGAGAAGCCGGCCTGCTGTTTGTGGACGGACTGGGTAACGAAGATGCCCGGGTCTTCCGGCCCCAGGTCCAGCAGAAGGGGAGAGCAGTCTTTCATCATGGGGATGAACTGTTCATAGCCCACCCATGCGGAGTCGAAGAAAATGTAGTCGCAGAGATGGCCGATCTTATCTACCACCTGGCGGGCGTTGTAAATGCAGCCGTCATAGGTGCCCAGCTGGATGACTGCCAGACGGATGGGTCTCTTGGCCTTTGCCTTCACCGGATCCCTTTCAGCCACCAGTTTCCGAATGTATTCTTCATTGAAGCAGTGTTCCGGAATGCCGCCGATGGAGCCGAAGGCGTTTCTTTCAGTTTCCAGATATACAGGGGTGGCACCGGCCAGCACCAGGGCGCCGTGGTCGATGGACTTATGATTGTTCCGGTCGAAGAGGACGATATCGCCGGGGGTGAGCACTGCATTCAGCACCACCTTGTTGGAAGTGGAAGTGCCGTTCAGTACGAAATAGGTCTTGTCGGCGTTGTACACCCTTGCGGCGTGTTTCTGGGCTGCCAGGGCCGGGCCTTCATGAATGAGGAGGTCACCCATGGCCACGTCTGCGTTGCACAGGTCCGCGCGGAATGTGTTTTCACCGAAGAAGTCGTAGAATGCGCGGCCTGCCGGGTGCTTTCTGAAGAAAGCGCCGCCCTGATGGCCTGGGCAGTCAAACTGGGAGTAGCCATTTTCCACGTATTTCTCCAGGTCCTTGAAGAAAGGAGGAAGCATGGCATCTTCATAGTGGGATGCAGCACTTTCAATCTGTCGGCTGTAGAAATCGTGATCCGTGCCGTTCAGGTCGATGACCCGGTATACCCTGCTGATGACATCGTCAGCCACCGGACCTTCCTTGGTGCGGATGAGGAGCACCGGAATGTTGAAGGCAAAAATCATTTCCTTCTTCAATACATCGGTGTCCGTATCCGTAATGACTACGGCACCTACGTCGGTGAAATCGGTATCATTGATGCCGATCACTTCGCGGGAGGAAATGCTGCCGAAAATTTCAAGGGCTTTATCAGAGTAAGCAATTTTTAAATGTTTCACGATTGAAACCTCCTGTATGGAACATTTTGTTATGAATGGGAAGCGTCAGGTGTGTGCACAGCACCGGATGCGCTTTCCCGGCAGGGGACTCATGTCCTTTACTGTGCTTATTGTATAGAAAATTGGGAAAATACTCCAATACCGATTCCATACCAAAAAAGAAAATCCGGGAAATCATTACAGATTTCATGGACAAAAGGAAATCGGCAGGGATTAATAACAAAAATGTTATTAATCCCTGCCGGAGATTAATAAGGCAAACAGGCAGAGAACACAGGCCTGTGTAAAGAACCGGTCAAGCAAAAGAAAGCAGTATGTATCAGGAAGAATCATTGAAAGGAAACTGGAAAATGCTTCATCAGGGAGGAAAATCAGGAGGAAGAAGAAAAATTCCAAGGCAATAATAACAAAATAGTTATTATTGCCTTGGAATAAAGGAAATACTATTTCCCGTAAACCCATTTCCGGTAGGATGCAAGACAGAGCGCATAGCCCGCAGCCATCAAAAGTCCCAGGGGCAGGGCTGTGTCTTCTCCGGCAATGCCGGTCAAAGGCATGGTGAGACTTCCCGGTGCCACGGTGAAGAAACCCAGCAGGGCAGAGGCGGCGCCGGCGTTCTTTCCCTGCCGGGACAGGGCCATGGACATACTCACCGTTTCTGTAATGGATAAAGGGATGACCGTGATGATGAGAATGGGAATGAGCACAGGGAGGGGCCAGAGGAAATAAAGACCGGCCAGGAGGAAAAGACTTCCTATGACACAAAGGACAATCCCGCTATGTTCTTGTTTCCCTTGCCACCTCAAGGGTAATGCCATTAAGCTAAGAATTTTACAAATTTTTTCAAACCGCAAGTTCTTACGAACTTGCGGTTTTATTATGCAACAAAATCATAATAAATCCTCCTATGTTTTCAATAAAAATTACTAAAAAGCTTGACAAATACGGCAAAAAGTGTTGCCGCTTCGCGGCCTTAAAGTTGAGGGCTTAATTGTTAACGGCCCCGAACTGAAAGGAGACTGCGAAATGGTTAATCTTGGTAAAAAATTAGAAAAAGAAATTTTAGGAATCCTCTGTGATACGGTTTACAAAGGAAAGTTTATCTCAATTCATGTGAAGAAATCCCGGTTCAAAAAGCTGCTCAGAGAAACTAAGAAGATGATTCGCTATTTCTGCGAAAACCAGCGTGATGTACTGGTGAAAGAAAGCCGTTTTTTCAGTCGGAAAGGGCGTATTTCACTGGAGACGCTGGTTTATTTCTTTCTTCAGCTGGGAGCCAAAAGTCTGAAATGTAACCTGGATGAGTTTCGAAAAATGCTACCCGAAGATGTCACCCTTTCCGGACTTTGTCAGAAACGGGATAAATTGTCTATCAATGGCATTATTGAGCTTCTCCGGGCTATGAATCGGTTTTTCTCCAGAGGATATACCAAGACCTATAAAAGGCTGCGTATCCTTGCTGTAGATGGAACAGACATCTCTATCATCACAAATCCGGAAGACACGGCATCATACTTCAATTCAAGTTCAAAGGCAAAAGACAAGGAGCATAGCAAAAAGGGATTTAATATGTGCCACCTCACCGCATTTTATGACGTTTTGACCCACACCTATGTGGATGCCGTTTTTTCTCCCAGACGTGACTCCAGTGAACGTCGGGATTTGGCAGATTTGCTGAACAATCTGAAAAGGGGAATGGATTCTTCCCCATTTCCACAAGAGTTGAAGAATCTTATTCTGGCGGATCGCGGCTTTGAGTGCCTTGATCTTTTGTTGATGGTTGCAGATATAGACCAGTATTTCCTTTTCCGTGCAAAATCCCCATCCTGCTGCAATAGTATTTTGCATAATCGGAATCTTCCGGATGAACCGGAGGAATTTGATGTAGACCGGGTGATAGATGTTTGCCGGAGAAAGAAGACTCCCAGTAAGTTACGCCCGGATGGATATGGCTATGTCGGGTATAAGGAAGGAACGGTAAGAAATCCTACCCGTGTATTCAAATTCCGTATCATCAAGTGCAAACTCGCTTCCAAAGACCGTAATGGGAAACCGCAATATGAATATCTCATCACAAACCTGCCACGAGAGGAGTTTGATCTGAATGAAATCCACGAGTTGTACTGGAAACGCTGGGGAATAGAAAGTTCATTTAAGACGCTCAAGCATACGCTGGCAGGAATTTATTTCCATTCTGAAGATAGAGAGCGCTTAGCAAAGGAGATGTGGTTCAGTCTCATCCGTACTAATCTGTTTAATCGACTGGCAGATGAATTTTATGTGGAAAATAAAAGTAACAACGGGAAAAAATATGCGCTGGACTTCAAACTCTTTGCCTTACGGTGCTACAGCTTTTTACGAAAAAACATCACCATAAACGAGCTTCTTGAAATGAGATGTGACAGCTACAGGGAAGTAAAGGGATACAGGACTTATCCCCGAAAATTGCGGGCACAGGGCGCCAGGCCATTGCAGAATCGTCCGGTAGGCTAAAAATTACAAAAATGCATAGGTAGACAAATAACTGCAGGATTAAAAAATTTTAATTTCAAGTAGTAGGTTTAGCGTGCAAAAAATTCGGAGAAAATATGAGGGAAATAGGCTATTCGATTGCCATGTTCGAGGCACAATTTGCTCCTTGAATGAGAAACGGCCTTGGCTTAATGGCATTACCCTCCGGGGGAGACGCCGCCGATAGGCGGCAGAAGGGGTGCATTTCAAGCGCCCTCCAGGGCGGTTAGCTTGTTTTCCTCGGGCGAAGCCCGGTTGTATGGTTTTCTCTCCACTGCTGCCATAAACTCACATTGACGCCACCGCCCAGCACCCATAGTGCCCCCTGAATAGGGGTGGCAAGGGAACTGGATTCGTAGGGAGCCCTTGGGCGACTGAGAATCCAGTGACACGCTTCACACCGTGGCAAAGGTGGTGGCGTCAGCCACCAAAGGGGGTGCTGCCGATAAGCAGCATTTATATAGGCGCCGAAGGCGCCTTCCTTCATTTTCCATCACACCAGCGAAAAAGCGGACAGCTCCCCCGCCATAGGATATAATAAAGAAAATCTATTTCTACAAGGAGGACGAAATGATACGCGAAACAGCCTATGCAAAAATCAACCTCACCCTGTCCGTCGGAAGGAAGCGAGCGGACGGATACCATGACATTGACTCCGTCATGCACTCCATCTCCCTTGCTGACACCATCACCCTGGAAAAGGCGGACACCGTCACCCTTGCCGTAGCGAAAGGCAGCGCCCCGGCAGGCCGGGACAACCTCATGGTGAAGGCAGCGGAACTTTTCCTTCAGGAAAAACATATTTCCAGCGGCGTCTCTATGACCCTTGCCAAAGAAATTCCCTCGGAAGCAGGCATGGGCGGCGGCTCCTCCGACGCCGCCGCTGTCCTTCGGGGACTGTCTGCGCTCTATGAAACAGGAGATACCCCGGAATCCCTTGCAGCCATGGGCGCCTCCCTGGGCGCCGACGTGCCCTTCTGCGTCATCGGCGGCGCCGCCCGCTGCACGGGCATCGGCGACAAACTCACCGCCCTTCCCCCGTGGGAAGCCCTTCCCCTCCTCATCGTCCGCCCTAGGGCCTCCGTATCCACCGCCAAAGCCTACGCCGCCATAGACGCCCTCCCCCGCCGCCGGAAAGACAGCACCGAAGACTGCGTGAAAGCACTGGAAACCAAAGACCGCCGCCGCCTCCTTTCCTCCCTTGTAAACGACTTCGAAGACGCCCTCTTCCCGCTGAACCCCATCCTCAAAGAAACAGCCGCCGCCCTCCGCTCCCTCTCCCGCCCCGTCCTCATGACCGGCTCCGGCTCCGCCTTCTTCCTGGTGCTGGGAAACAGGGAAGAAGCTGCCCCTCTTAGGGCCAAACTCAAAAAAGCCCACCCCCTCTGGTTCGTAGAAAAAGCAAAAACAGTGGGAAAATAAAACTTTCCGATGAAAAAAAGAACCCCCATTTTACAAACATGCGGCATGCCGCACTTTTGTAAAATGGGGGCTCTTAATAATGAAGGAATTTATACCGCCAGCCCCTCAAAGGGACGAGCCTATATACATCACTTTCATTTCCTTGCCATCATACATTTCACTTTAGATACAGAACTTTACCATCAATCATTCCAATCCATGCTGCCCGCGAAGGAATCGACGTCTTTGACGTAGTATCTACCTTTTCTATCCTTGCCTCCTATGAGCGCATCTGCTACACTTACAGTATAAGAAGCGCTTGGCCCCTGTAAATCCTCCACCGGATTGCCGGTGGTTGGGGCCACCGCTTCTTTTTTGTTTACAGAAATTTCAATCCACGCTTCCTGCAAGGGAAGCGACCCTTTGCCCTTCTGGCAGGCCACATTATCGTAGATATTTCAATCCACGCTTCCCGCGAGGGAAGCGACCTAAGCGGCTTGAAATAGCGGAAGTAAAAGCAGCTATTTCAATCCACGCTTCCCGCGGGGGAAGCGACAGATAAAACCGGCCGCATCACCCGCATCGCGGGAATTTCAATCCACGCTTCCCGCGGGGGAAGCGACGGACCTCACATGCGCCACCATGCTCTGGTGTGTATTTCAATCCACGCTTCCCGCGGGGGAAGCGACGGCAGGACAGCGCATTTCATTGTCCATCACAAGATTTCAATCCACGCTTCCCGCGGGGGAAGCGACAAAGAAAACGTTATGAAGCTGACAACCAGTCAGATATTTCAATCCACGCTTCCCGCGGGGGAAGCGACGGCTTACAAGCGGGCTCTTGAGGCGGTAACGGGGGTATTTCAATCCACGCTTCCCGCGGGGGAAGCGACAAAAATAGTGATGGCTTTGAGGGCTATTACTACATATTTCAATCCACGCTTCCCGCGGGGGAAGCGACAAGGAAAACGACTGGAAGAAGCAGACTTATTCAATTTCAATCCACGCTTCCCGCGGGGGAAGCGACGTGTCCATTAATGCCGTGTTTTTCAACTGGCACCTTATTTCAATCCACGCTTCCCGCGGGGGAAGCGACATCTGGGTAACTAACAGATAGGAGATAGATTTATATTTCAATCCACGCTTCCCGCGGGGGAAGCGACACCTCCAGCCTCTGATTGACAGCATGGGTTATAGGATTTCAATCCACGCTTCCCGCGGGGGAAGCGACGATTTGAGAAATACGAGTACTCCCGGAATATAAAGTATTTCAATCCACGCTTCCCGCGGGGGAAGCGACAGGACCTTATCCACAACGCAGGACTGGACGACAAATTTCAATCCACGCTTCCCGCGGGGGAAGCGACAGCGGGCCGGAACATCTGACAAGCTGGAGACCAATTTCAATCCACGCTTCCCGCGGGGGAAGCGACCTTTGATCGCTTCCTCAAGAGAGTCGTAGGACTGATTTCAATCCACGCTTCCCGCGGGGGAAGCGACATAATATTCAAGTCCATCCCTCCCCACTGCGGGGATTTCAATCCACGCTTCCCGCGGGGGAAGCGACGATTTCATTAAGCGCGCTGATTCTCATTGCCGATATTTCAATCCACGCTTCCCGCGGGGGAAGCGACAAGCGCGCCCTGTTGGAACGCTTCATCTATGCAAAATTTCAATCCACGCTTCCCGCGGGGGAAGCGACAATACTGAAGGCGCATGCAAACCTGAATACAGGGATTTCAATCCACGCTTCCCGCGGGGGAAGCGACCAGTGTGTTTACTGTAATAGGTACCCTCGGCACAGATTTCAATCCACGCTTCCCGCGGGGGAAGCGACCCCGGTGGACGTTATAACCTTTAGCAATGACATCCAATTTCAATCCACGCTTCCCGCGGGGGAAGCGACGCGAGCATTTAAGCCACCGGGCAGAGGCGCTGGCGATTTCAATCCACGCTTCCCGCGGGGGAAGCGACCATTCCTTCCGGATGTGTACATCCCCACGAATGACATTTCAATCCACGCTTCCCGCGGGGGAAGCGACGCCTACCATGGACGCCTCATCCACGATGATGAGTATTTCAATCCACGCTTCCCGCGGGGGAAGCGACCGTGGACGTTCTTCACGGCGTGCCAATTGACCCAAGATTTCAATCCACGCTTCCCGCGGGGGAAGCGACTCGGCGTAGGCCCGGCAGACGGTCCGGCACCGGCAATTTCAATCCACGCTTCCCGCGGGGGAAGCGACCTGGAAACACAGCTGAAAAGCGTACAGAAGGCCAATTTCAATCCACGCTTCCCGCGGGGGAAGCGACAATTCGATTTTCATAGTGCTTCTTCCTTTCTTTTTATTTCAATCCACGCTTCCCGCGGGGGAAGCGACTGTGCGGTAAAGCTATCCCCTAATTACCGCACTTGACAGCATGGTTTCCGCGAACCGGGATTTCACCGGTTTTTTTATCGGCGTTTTCCATGCTTTTTTCTTTTGGGCGCTTGGGGTTCGCGCTTATAAAATCATGGTGTCATTGGGGTCATATCCTTTCTTTGTTCCTATATGGATGATTTTATTTTTATAGTGGTTTCCCAGGTTATAGAAGCGCAGGCTGTCTGCGTCTTCGTCGATGAGGTCTTTGAGCCGTGCTCTGAGCTCAACGGCCTGGGCTTCGTCCACGCTGCATTCGAAGACGGAGTTCTGCACCCGCTGGCCGTGGGCGGTGCAGCATCGGGCTACCTGCCGGAGCCGTTTCCGGCCTGCGGCGGTGGTGGTATTGACGTCATAGGTTACAAGGAGGAGCATGGTATCACTTCCAGAGGAAAGGGGGATATCCGTCCAGGTCATGACGGATGTATCGGGCCAAAAGAAGAGCCTGTACGTAGGGAATAAGTCCCCAGACCATTTTTTCCTGCAGGAAGGGGTGGGTGATGGTGTCCCGTTTCCTTTCCTGCCATTGGGTGAGAAGGATTTTCCGTCCTTCTCCGTTGAGCCACACGGCGCCGTCTTCTTTGATTTCGAAATTTTTTGCTGAAATCATGCGGTTGTTCACCAGGGTAAGGGCGAAGCGGTCGGCATAGACGCTCCGGAGTTCTTCCATCAGATCCAGGGCCAGGGAGAGCCGGCCGGGCCGGTCCCGGTGCAGGAAGCCGGCATAGGGGTCCAGGCCGGCAGCTTCCAGGGCGGAGGCGCAGTCATGGGCCAGGATGGTATAGGTGAAGGAAAGGATGGCATTCATGCGGTCCAGGGGCGGTCTTTTGTTTCTTCCGTGGAAATAGAAGTGTTTCTTGTCCTGCAGGATGAGGCTGTCAAGGAGGGAGAAGTAGCTCTGGGCCCCGTTTCCTTCGATGCCCCGCAGTTCGTCCGGTGAGGATGCTTCCGCCGCGCAGACGGCGGCGTCCTGCAGTTCCCGGATATGGCTGCGGAAAAGGGTTTTGTCCACGCTCAGGGGGTGATCCCGGAGGGCCCGCATGAGGACGGCCCGGGCGTTCAGGATTTTCCCTGCAATCATGGCTCTGGCAATGACCAGGCTTTTTTCTTCCTCATCGGAAATCCGGTATTGTTCTTTGCGGAGGAATATGTTTCCTTCCGCCACGCCACAGGCTCTGGCCAGGAATCGTCCGTTCGGCGTAAGGAAGGAGAAGCCGATGCCCCGTTTCACGCATTCCCCCAGGAGGGCCGGGCTGGCTCCTTTATGGGAGAAATCAAGGATGCTTTCCAGGTTGATAAGCGGTATCTGTGCCGCTTTCTTTTCTCCCTTCCATGCCGTTATATTTCCGTTTTCCAGGGAAAGGTAGAGGTCGTCGGATGTGACGAAGAGGGTGTTCAGCAGCTTTCTCACAGGTTCTCTCCTTCCTTCAGCGCCTGCTCAAGGTAGGCTCGGGCGGACAGGTTTCGGCAGAGTTTGGGGATGCACAGGTCTTTCACGGAGCAGGACTGGCATTTCTTCGATGTCTTCACTTTGGGTGTGTAACCCCTCCGGAAATATTCGTGCATTTCCGCTGCCGCCTTTTCCACTCTGTTTCTGAGGTCTTCGGTCAGTTCTATTTTCCGGCGCCGCCGTATTTCATTGTAGAAAATATAGCCGAAGGGGATATGGATGCCCATCATTTCTTCCAGACACAGTGCTTCCAGGCAGAGCTGGCACATATCAGAGTCATCGTTCTTGTCTTTTCCCCGTTTGTACTCCACCGGTACCACGTCCCAGAGGCCGCGGTGTCCCTGTATGACGGCGCCGCTGCCGGAGGCATAAAATTCCACCACGTCGCACTGTCCGGTCATGCCAAGGCGGGAGGAGGATACACGGAGTCCCCGGGTAACGAGGATGCCGGGCCGTTTTTCCACGAAGCTGTCCTTATGGGCATTCCGGTGCATCACTTCTCCTTCTGCGGTGAGCCGGTTTTCCGCCCACTGCTGTTCCACATGGATGAGGGCCCACTGGCGCCGGCAGAAGATGAAGTGCTGGATGCCGGAAATCATAAGGTATTCTTCTTCCCGATAGTTCATATCATGCGACGGCAGGTGACGCCCTGGGGAAGGTCATCAGTATCTACGGTGACTTCGTAGTCGTCGTAGGCTCTTGGCACCTTGGCCGGGTCTTTTTTCTCCACATGGACCCTTTCAAAGAGTTTGTAGGAGGGCGCATTCCCCAGTTCGCTGTCGTGCTTGAAGACGATGAGTTCCCGCACCGCCATATTTCCTCTGGCAGCGGAATGGTCGTTCTCAAACATGTTGATAATGGCCTGCCAGAGGAGTTCCAGGTCTTCTTCGGAGAAGCCGGTGGTCTTTCTAGCCAGATTGGCCGATACGTAGCCTTCTGCCTGGTACAGGGCATAGGGAACGATGAATTTGCGTCCCATTTCAGTGGATTTATTCTGGGCGTCTTTGGTGGTGGTGATGGCTACGCGGGTGATGGTAACTTCCTGCGGCGCAATGGGGTCGATGCTTCTGGCAAAGCCAAGCTGCACCGGTCCCCTCACCTGTCCGCAGTTCAAGGCTCCTTTCACGAAGGTGGTCATGACGGCGCCGAATGTGCGGATATCGTAAAAATTGGAGCACATGAAGTTCCTGATTTTCACGTCGGCTTCGGGATCTTTCTTCTTCACGTCCTTAATGTCGCTGATGCCGATGTAGTCCAGCGCTTCCCGGTCGCTCTGTTCCAGGGGCACGTTTTCCTTAATATAGATGCGGTATCCCGCTTCTCCTTCTTTTGCTGCTTCCACGTAGTTGCGGATTTTTCTCTTGAGACATACATCGGTGACAAGGCCCAGCCCCGTTTCCGGATCCACCCGGGGAAGGTTGCCCGCATCGGGGTCGCCATTGGGGTTCCCATTCACCACATCAAAGAGAATGACGAAATCGTAGCGGTTGTGAATTGGTTCTGCCATTTTATTTGTCCTCCTTTTTTCCTGCATATCTTGCCTGGGTTTCCTGGTAGTAGCCAAGGACGAAAGCGCCCTGTTCGTCCAGGGTCAGCCGATGGGGCAGCGGGGTCCCCCGGTCCGGCATGGCGATTTTATCCATGAGCATGCCCAGTTTTTTCTTAAAATAGACCGCTTTGGGCTGGTCCAGTTTTCCCAGATGGGCATTGGCCAGTTTCCAGAGCACCGGAAATACGGATGCCGGTGTGGCACAGGCGGAATTAAAATACCTGTCTTTGATGGTGCTGTTGATGCCGGGATTGGCGCTCTGCTGGATATTTTCCAGCACGGAGAAGAGTCTTCCCAGTACATAGGAAATGTCATTGCAATTTTCGTTCACTGCCATTTGGATTTTTCCCTCCCACTTCGTTCCACAATTTTTTAAGAGATACGCTTTGACCATGGCCGCTTTCACATAACTCACTTTGTACACCGCCGGTTTCCCGCCGCCTGCCGGCTCATCATGGTCCGAAAAGATTCGGCGCAGTATATTCTGGAAAACCGCTTCCGGGTACTTTCCATCCATAAAGACTGCTTTCAACAGGCTGCCCGCCAGGAGCGGAGAGGACGCGGAGTCCCGGGAGTGGGGATTGGCCGTGGTCTTCAGTACGCGCCACAGGGGAATCCGGTTCTTTTCCCAGGAAGGATGGACAATCCTCATCCGTTCTTCATGGGCTTCCATATGCTTCATTACATCACCGAAGGTATTTCTGAGAAAGAACCGGACGGAGATACGGGCCGCATTGGGCGCCAGGCCCAGGATATAGAAGGGCTCGTCAGGATTTACGGTAATGCCGCTGATGTCTGCAGGCTCTCCTTCCCTCACATGGGTCAATACATCGTCCAGTTCCTTATCCGTCAGGCCGCCGTCATCGCCCATCATGCCCAGAAACCCATCCTGGTAAGCTTCTTCTGCATGCTCTGACCAGTACACCACCGTGGTGTCCCCCAGGACTTTAGCATGGGTCCTGTCAGCCAGGAGAAAATTCAGCGCCGTCCCATAGGCATTGGCCGCCTCTTCACTGACCGGCGCATTCTTTCCCTGCTCGCCGTCATACCCGTAGGAGCAGAAGGCCGGTGCATTGAAGGAAACCAGGTTGGCCCCGCTGCTCTGCGCGCCAAGGACTCCCTTAATTTTGGGATGAAGAGAAGCTATGGGTTCATCCTTCTTTCCTGTAATGAGGCACTGCCCTGTTTCTTCATTTCCTTCTTCCCCGCCGGACTTGAAATAATCTTCCCAGGCCTTGCGGATATCCGGAATGTCCGTGGCATCCCGCCTTCCTACCTGGATAAGGAAATTGGCGCCAGCCAGGATATCTTCCAGATTTCCTTGAATCAGGGGATGTTCCCTGGCTTTATCCACATTCCAATGGTCAAAATAATTCAGGATGGCTCTGGCCTCAGCTGAATGGCAGCCGTCAAGGATCTGGTGGTGAAGGGCTCTGGCCGCCTCAAAGCACTCCTTCGTCCGCCCGGGCTTCCCTTTATCATCTACACCAAGGAAGTACCCGGAATTATCACAGAGGAAATTGGCCTTCACGCCGGAGGCACGGATAACCGGCTTAGGAACAACCATTTCCGAGGGAATTTCCTTTTCTTTTTTCCCCCGAAGCACCGTCTTCCTGGCCGACACGATGCCTATGAGATTTCCTTCATCATCAAGTACCAGACGGTGACTGACTTTGGCGATTCCCCAGCCCTCTTTGGCCACTTTCCCCTGCCGGCTTAATTCGTCGTAAAGATGGACCAGCGATTGAAGTATCATCTGTGCACCTCGCAGTTCCGGAGATCCATAACCCCCTTCTCCAGTCTGGCATGGAAGAATTCGGGAATAATATGCGCCCGGTCGGAGAAATCCATGTCATAGAGCATGTAGCCCAGGTCCCTTGTCTCCGGGTAAGGCACCACCGGCTCATCATCCTCCACCAAACGGAAGCCCGCCGGAAATTCCCGGCATCCCAGGTAAGGCTGGTGGTAGCACTGCCCTTTCCGGGCCCGCCGGCAGAGCATTTCCCTGAATTTGCCCGGATTGTCGCTGCCGTTGGCCTTATCCGTCATTTCAAAGTGGACATGGATGCAGTACCGTACATCCTTCAGAACCTCCGCCGCCCGCTGCTGGATATCTTCCTTTGTGCAGAGATACATGTCCCTGCCGCTTCGGGCGCCACTTGAAACAGAAGACGCCAGTACCTTCGACTTCACCTCGTTCCGCCGAATATTCGTGTACCGGATAGGACTCAGAAGATCGATTTCATCGATGATATACCGCAGTCCGGGATGCCAGAAAATGGCTTCCACCAGCCCCCGGGCTGCAGACGGAGTCATTATGTCATAAGAAACTCTTTCTACCTTCATCTCCGGCCTGGTGAAGCAGGCATAGGGACCCCAGCATTCAATCTTCACACCATAAGCCATAGTATCCTCCTTTCAAAGAAAAGCTTTTGATATTATTATATCTTTTAAATGGATATATATCTGCCATTACAGATAACAGGAAATCTATCCCCCTTAAAAGAAAAATTTTAGAAGCCTGCGCAAGGAACGGATCTTACCACATAATCCCCAGGCTCTCCTTTTCCTCTGCCTTCAGTCCGATTTTATCATCATAAGCGTCCGAATCTGCCAGATAAGCCAGCTCGGAATCCCCTTCAAACCAGGCAATGGTCCCCTGGTTCATAAGAAGGGTAAAGGGAGACAGACTATGACTGTCTTTATAATAATTGACATTTACAATATACTGGCCTGCTTCCCGCATAAGGTCTCTGGTACGGATTCCCTGCTGCAGCTGATGCAGGATTTCCCTGGCCCGGTCATCCAGCGGGATAAATACGGACCGGGTATTGTCCCTAATCAGCTTGAATTTCATTCCGATATCCCGAAAAGCCAGTTTCTTCGTGTCGCCCATAATGTCCATCCTGTCCATATTTCCTTCATTATTCTTGTACCAGTTCTCGTAATAGGACCGGATCGATGCAGGCTCCGCCATGTGCCCGGCTCCGCAGCCTGCCAGGGTGAGCTCTGTCACCTGCTTTTCCTTTTTCATAAAGCGGCTTTTGATTTCCTTCTCTGTGCGGAAAATATGAACCACGCTGTCCGCAGGCTGCCGCTTTCCTTCCCGGTTGCACCGTCCCGCCCCCTGAATCAGGCTGTCAAGGCCGGTATATTCCAGATAGGCCACAGGAAAATCCACGTCCACCCCTACGGAAATGATACTGGTAGACACGACGCGGCAGGGAAGATTTTGGTTCAGCCGCCTTTTGATCTCAGCAATAACCCTTTTCCTATGTGCCGGGCATAGATTGGTAGACAGGTAAAAACTGTCATTCCCTTCCAGGCAGCGGTATATTTCCAACGCCTCTTTTTTAGTGGAAGCAATGCACAGGGCCTGCGGCTCTTTCTGCATAGCGCCGGCGATTTCCGCATAGGTTTTTTCACCGTCAAACTGATAGGATACCCGGTTAAAAAACTGATACATGTCCGGTATATCTTCCATAATTTCTTCAGGCTTCATGGACAGATACTGCGAAAGCTCCGGCTGGGTAGCGCTGCAGAGAACCGCACTCACGCCATACCGCCCAACCAGCTCTTCCAGCGCCTTCAGGCAGGGAGTAAGAAAATCCAGGGGCATCATCTGGGCCTCATCAAAAATAATGACGCTGTCCGCTATATTGTGCAGTTTGCGGCATTTGGATGTCCGGTTTCCATAAAGGGACTCCCAGAACTGCTCATTGGTAGTGACTATGATGGGGGCGTCCCAGTTTTCCGCCGCCAGTTTCATCTTTCCTGCCACCGATTCTTCCATATCGTCATAGTCCACATTGCTGTGGCTCTCCAGCACATTGTCCTTTCCCAGAAAATCTTTAAAGATTTCCGCCGTCTGTTCTATGATAGACACATAGGGAATTACATAAATAATCCGCCTCTTGTGATACTTCACGGCCTGCTTCATGGCAAAAGCCATGGAGGAAATGGTCTTCCCGCCGCCGGTAGGAACGGTCAGCGTATAAAGCCCCGGAGCCTCTTCTCCCTTTTCTATGCAGCGGGAAAGGATTTCATACCGCTTCTCATTAAGCCGGTTCTTCGGACTTGTATAACCCCGGCTGTCCAACTCCCTGAAAAACCGTTCCGACAGCTCCGAAACAGGCTGGAACCGTCCTCTTTCCTTTGCTCCATGGGACATGAAGGATTCCGTATCCAGGAAATCAGCATCCACCAGGCAGGAAAACAGCATTCGCACCAGCATCATCCCATCCGCCGGATTCCTCATCGCCTTCTGAAAAGCATCAGCAGGCACCGCAGGAAGAAGAGAACCGCGGGCCGTAATTTCCTTGTACTCCGGGATGTCCCTCTTCATGCGGCCCCACAGGGTAGGCTCTTCACAGGTATCCACCTGCGTCCCGCCGTCAGGAAGCCCTGCATGATGACCGGCAATACAGAAAGCCCCTGCCAGGGCCGCCAGCCCCAGCTCCTTCCGATGATCCCACAGAAACCGGGCCCCCGCCGTGGAATGGTCGCCACCCCGTTTCTTTTTCCCTCTTATGTATGCCTGGAACGAAGGACTGTACTTCCCCAAATCATGATTCTTCCCCAGAAGCACACCGGCCTCCTTCATGCCGAAGGCCTCCGCAAACAGACCCGCCAGCCGTGCCGTCTCCGCCAGATGATTTTCCAGCGTCTGAATCCGCTCTCCATCCAAATGCCCGATAAATTCGTCCATGCTGTCCTCCTGTTGTCCATAAACAACCTGTGCTTCACTCCAATGCATTGGCATACTGCTTTTCTACCTCATATTATACTTTCCTAACATGACATCCTCTGTCGCCTGCAAGTGCAAGATAAAAAAATAATCAAAATCTAATCATTTCGTACCAAAAAACGCTTCCCGTGAGGGAAGCAACAAGCGTTCGGGAAGACGCCTCTCACGCGGATGCGATTTCAATCCACGCTTCCCGCGAGGGAAGCGACATATGTCCGCGTCCGCCGGGGTTGGTGGCGGCGATATTTCAATCCACGCTTCCCGCGAGGGAAGCGACGTACATGTCTCCTATCCAGTTTTTTACAACCATGATTTCAATCCACGCTTTCCGCGAGGGAAGCGACTCAACCTGAACGCCTACAGTCTGCGGGACTACCATTTCAATCCACGCTTCCCGCGAAGGAAGCGACCCGCTCATTATACAGGGTGGAACCTGCCATACAATTTCAATCCACGCTTCCCGCGAGGGAAGCGACCCCGAATACTCTTCCATCAGAGCACAGGTTATGCAATTTCAATCCACGCTTCCCGCGAGGGAAGCGACATCATCACGCCATGTTTCCCCGTTGGGGTTAATCCAATTTCAATCCACGCTTCCCGCGAGGGAAGCGACGCCGCCGTTATACTCAAATACACTCATACCGCTACTATTTCAATCCACGCTTCCCGCGAGGGAAGCGACAGAAGCCTCTCGGTTACTTTCCCACCCGGGAGATTTCAATCCACGCTTCCCGCGAGGGAAGCGACGTCCCCATCCATCACTTGATATGGCCGCTAATTATTTCAATCCACGCTTCCCGCGAGGGAAGCGACGTATGACAAGCACCATGTGGAGGACGTGGACACGGAGATTTCAATCCACGCTTCCCGCGAGGGAAGCGACCATGGATGGACTACACCGCCGACGTGAAGAACGCCATTTCAATCCACGCTTCCCGCGAGGGAAGCGACCCAGGATAACCGGATAAGACAGGGCCGGATTAACGGATTTCAATCCACGCTTCCCGCGAGGGAAGCGACGGAGATTGGAATATCTTTGAGGGGCAGGTCTTCGAAATTTCAATCCACGCTTCCCGCGAGGGAAGCGACAAGTTAATCCCTTCCGATACTTCTGCACCCACCATTTCAATCCACGCTTCCCGCGAGGGAAGCGACCCCAGTTCTTCTGCTTTCTTGGAGTAAGCCGCCTATTTCAATCCACGCTTCCCGCGAGGGAAGCGACAAAAATTTCATCTCTTTCATTGCTGCTTAAGCCGAATTTCAATCCACGCTTCCCGCGAGGGAAGCGACGCCGCCCAGGATGATTTACTGGACGCCGCCCGATTTCAATCCACGCTTCCCGCGAGGGAAGCGACCAAGTCGTTCTGCTGATCTGTCCAGTCCATCTTATTTCAATCCACGCTTCCCGCGAGGGAAGCGACGAAATGAGTCCTTTGTAAACAGAGGGTACTTATAATTTCAATCCACGCTTCCCGCGAGGGAAGCGACCGCCTTTTATATACACCATTTACCTACACTTTAGATTTCAATCCACGCTTCCCGCGAGGGAAGCGACAAATCAATGCCCAGGGCTTCGTCCAAGTCCGGCAATTTCAATCCACGCTTCCCGCGAGGGAAGCGACAGTGCGATAAAGGCGGCCCCTATCTACCGAACATGGCATCATGGTTTTCGCGAACCGGAATTTTCCGGTTCTTTTCATCGGAGGTTTCCATACTTTTTCCCTTTGGGAACTGGGGGTTCGCGCTTGCCCAATGTCCGTCATATAGAAGCATCTCATTTCTTTTATTATACTATTTCTAATGGCTGCCGTCTTCTATTTCCATGCTTGTACATTTTAAGAGTCCCCTGAAAGCACAAAAACTTCCTGAAATCCCCAAGTCGCAGGCCGGTGCACACGGAAGCCCGGTTTTTGAGGTTTTCAGGAAGTTTTGTTTCATTTCTATTTCTCAGCCGGCTGATAAGAAGCGGACATTCCGTGCCCGGCCATCCCGCCTTCCATGGATGCGCGCCGGCGGGACATAGTGACCGGGGATGGCTCCCCTCGCTTCTCTGTCCATATAGTCCCAAGGGCTCTATGGCTGTCTCATGGATTCCCCACGCAAAAAGGCCTCGGATTTCTCCGCGGCCTTTGCTGCCTATGCTTCAGGCTTCGTCGGTGAGGTCACCGGTGTCGATTCTCCGAACCCCTTCCAGCGGGAGGGAGGAGAGGCCTGCCAGGGCAGTGCCTGCATCCAGGAGCTGCTGGTCAGTGGCGTCCACTTTAATCTGCCCCAGGGACATGGACTTCACCGCAGTCTTGCCGGAGGCGGTGGTGCCGTTATTGAAGCGGATCTGAAGTTTTACGTCGGAAACATTCTTTTTTGCTGCCATAGTATGACTTCCTTTCTACATGTATGAAATTACGCCAGTTCTTCTTCAGAGGTGGTGATAACAGCGGCTTTTTCCAGGCCCGCCACATCCACGCCTGCTTTGGTGACAAGAACGGGAATCATTTTGGCTGCGGCCGCTTTGGCTTCGTCCAGGGTCACATTGTCCCTGGGGTTTGCCAGGGTAATGGTCATGGTGGACTTGCCGTTGGTGTTGAATACGAGTACCAGATTTTTCATGGGTATCCTTCCTTTCTGAAATAAATCTACCTGAGAAGCTTCCTGGAGCCGCCGCCCGGGCCGGCTGCGCTCTCTGCGCTTTTCTGATGACATAGTCCGGAAAAGGAAGGTGGTGTCTCAATGGTAGAAAATAGTGGGACAGTGGGATAGTGGGATAGTGGGATAGTGGGACAAAGAGGCCGCTGTCCGCCTGCCGCTTACAGCTTTCCGCCATCCCTTTCCCGCCTTCCACCTGTCATCCTGAGCGCACGCGAAGGATGGTCGGTCGACCAACTAAAAGGAAGGCGATGCTAAATTTCTCGTTTCCCCTTGAGGTGGCAAGGGAACTTGATTCGTAGGGGAGCATAGCGACCTGAGAATCAAGTGACACGCTTCCCACCGGGGCGAACGCCGCGAAGCGGCAAAGGGTGTACGAGGTTAAGAATGACAATATTGCTCCATTGCTGCTCTACACAGGGCCAACTTTGGTCGACTCGCGCATTCTATGCAGAATGCGCGCAGTAAGAATAGTAAGTAATGGAATGCCGATAAATACCAGCCGGCGGGAAGGCTGACGTCTGTCCACCCCTCAAATCTCTTTCCTCAAATCTGTTTTTTTCCCAATAAAAAAGCGGCCCCTTTTCAGGGTGCCGTTTTTTAGGGAAGCGCTGGTATCAGATATGGTAGTATTCCCTGTACCATTCCGCAAATTTCCGGAGGCCTTCGCGGAGGGTGGTGGCAGGGCGGTAGCCGTAGTCTTTTTCCAGGGCTTCGGTATCCGCATAGGTGACGGGAACGTCACCGGGCTGCATGGGAACCAGTTTCTTGTGGGCTTCAAAGTCGTAGTCCTTTGGAAGAACGCCGGCGCGGATGAGTTCCTGCTGCAGGATGTCTACGAAGCGAAGGAGGTTTTCCGGTCGTCCGCCGCCGATGTTATAGACGGCATAGGGCGGAAGGGGAAGACCGTCGCCGCCGTTTTTCTTTTCCGGTGCGCCCTGCATGACGCGGATGACCCCTTCCACAATGTCATCGATGTAGGTGAAGTCTCTTTCGCAGTGGCCGTAGTTAAAAATCTGTATGGTTTTTCCAGCCCGCAGTTTGTCGGTAAATCCGAAGTAGGCCATATCCGGCCGTCCGGCAGGACCGTAGACGGTAAAGAAGCGGAGGCCCGTGGAGGGAATGTTGTAGAGTTTGGCGTAGCAGTGAGCCAGGAGTTCGTCCGATTTTTTGGTGGCCGCGTAGAGGGAGACGGGATGATCCACTTTGTCATCGGTGCTGAAGGGAACCTTGGTATTGCCGCCGTACACAGAGGAGGAGGAGGCGTAGACCAAATGCTCCACACCCTTGGCGCCTCCGTCATAGGAGTGACGGCAGGCTTCCAAAATGTTGTAGAAACCGATGAGGTTGGATTCGATGTACACGTCGGGGTTGGTAATGGAGTAGCGCACACCGGCCTGGGCCGCCAGGTTCACCACGATATCCGGATGCCAGGTGCTGAAGATGTCCGTAATGCAGTCTTTATCTGCTATATTTCCATGGATGAAATGATATTCCCTTCCTTCCGCCAGGACCGCTGCCTTTTCCAGTTCCTTGAGGCGGTATTCCTTCAGGGATACGTCATAGTAATCGTTCATGTTATCGATGCCGATGATACGGACATGGGGAACGGTGAGGAGCCGCTTCACCAAATTGGCGCCGATGAATCCGGCAGAGCCGGTGACAAATATGTTTTTTCCTTCTAAGTCAACAGGTGTTTTCATTGATTTCTCCTTTACGCAAGTGAAAAGCAAGTTAAATTTTCATGCAGTCTCTTAGGGAAGCGCTGATTAAATCGTTATCGGATTTCATTCTTGTATTTTTATCCAATGCAAGGAATAGGTCGACGCGAATAGCGAGCTATTTAAGGAGACTTATGACGCAGCATTGGATAAAAATACTTATGAAATTCGATTCTGCGAATTAATCAGTGCTTCCTTAGATTTAAGCCTTATCCTTCAGGTATTTAAGATACAGGGAAATCATTTCTCCGTACTTTCCCTGCATTCTGGCGGTGCGGGCGGCCTGGTGAAGGTTTTTGTGGCCCCTGGGCGGCACCAGGGGGACGTCTTTCCAGGGGGATTCTTTCTGGATGGCGGCGTATTCTTTTACTACCGGCCATTCCTGTACCCAGCTGTGCCAGGGCTTGGCGTGGCCGGCGAAGTGGATAATCACCTGTTTATGGTAGTCTTCGTTTACCGGCTGTTTTTTGAAGAGGGACTGGCGGTCCAGGTTATAGAGGTAGTTGTATTTCTTTTCGATGTAGAGGCACTTGCCGTCCAGCATTTCATTATGAATATCCTGGTCGTGATGGGAGAGGCGGTTTCCCACCCGTTTCACATTTTCTTCCGCCCGGCGGACGATATCATCGAAGAGGCCTTCTTCCATCCACTGTTCCACGTTAATAAGCATCATGCCGGCGTTGAAGTAGCGTTTCGTATGAACTCGTTTCATCTGCAGTTCTTCCTTGCGGTCCGACACCACGGCCACATCGTTTCCCTGGAAATCCAGATTTCTTAGATAGTCCAGTGAGCCGCGGCACATCATATCGCCGTCCAGGTAAAGGACCCGGTCTGTTACCGGCGCCACCGTGGGAGCCACCAGGAAGCGGTAGAAGAAAGCGGCCACGCCATCGGAGAGGAGCAGTGTTTTGAAGGCGCTGTCGTCAATCAGATGTACCTCTACCGGGCTTTTCATCATCTGTGCCGCGTCTTCCAGACTCGCCTTTTCCTCTTCTGTCAGGTGGTTTACGAAGAAATGGTAGCAGATGGGCATGTCCTCATTGTGGGCATGAACGGTGAGGGCCACCATGCCCATGTGGGGAATGTAGTCTTCCGTCCCGGTGAGGGCGATATGGAAGTCCTCCTTTTCTATCTTTCTCCCCAGGTGAAGGGTGTCGGTAATGGCGTGGGAAAGAACGTTGCTCATGAATATCTCCTTGTATTTCATGGAAAAAAATTTCGTAAAGCGTCAGAATCAGTTCTTATTATTTTATCACATCCCCCTGTTGTCTGCGTTCCATCTGCTATAATAAAGGCAGGTTTATCTTACGGTTGCTACAGCAGGGAGAGGCATATGAATCTTTTACTGGCGGATCTTCATAAATTTGTAAACTACAGCGGCGGCATTGAGCATGTGCTGTCCCGCATGGCTTTTGCCATGGAGGAAAAGGGGTATCACCTGTCAGTGGTCATGGCGGATGAAAAGGAGGGGGCTCCCTTTTATCCCTTTCCCAAGGACTGCCATTTCTACAATCTTTTTCACATGGCCGGCATGAAGCCGGTGCATATGGGTTCTTTGGACAAGGGACTTCGGGAAATTACCCGCCTTTTCAGCAAGTCCGGCGCCAGGGAGCGGAATTATAAAATGCTTTCCGCCGCAGCGCCCCAGCTGGAGCGGGTGCTGGCTTTGGAGAAACCGGATGTGATTATTTCCTTCCGGGAGCCTACGGGCCGTCTGCTGCTGGAGGGGCTCAGCACGACGGTGCCCGTGATTTCCATGCTTCATAATGACCCCGATGAAATTTTTGCCCACGCGCCGGCGAAGGAAATAAAAGCGCTGGAAAAGAGTGCCCGTATCCAGGCCCTCATGCCGTCTTTCATCCAAAAGGCGGAGAAATATCTCCACTATGACAATTTCGTCTACATTCCCAACGCCGTGTCCATTCCTGCCGTCTCCGCCCGGCCCGGGGCCAGCCGCAAAATCCACACCATCACCAATGTGGGCCGTGTCACCGGCCGCACCAAAAGGCAGCATCTGCTGGTGGAGGCCTTTACCCTTCTGGCAAAGGATTTCCCGGACTGGCAGGTCTGCCTCTGGGGCGACACCTATGACAAAACCTATGTTGCCACCCTGAAGGGCATGATTAAGAAGGCCGGGCTGGAAAGCCGGGTGCTTCTCAAGGGCACCACAAAGGATATGGCTTCTGTGTGGAAGGAAACGGATATTTTCGCCTTTCCCAGCCATCATGAAGGATTCCCCCTGGCCCTTACCGAAGCCATGGGTGTAGGCATTCCGGCAGTAGGATACAGGAGCTGCCCGGCGGTGAACGAGCTGATTCATGACGGTGAGGATGGATACCTCACAGAAGACGGCGCCGCCCCCTTGGCAGAGGCCCTCCGAAAGCTTATGGAAGATGCGGATAAAAGGGCTGCCTTCGGCAAAAGGGCCAAGGAAAATATGAAGCCCTTCGCTCCGGAAGTGGTATGGGATGAATGGGACCGGCTGATACGGGAGGTTTGGGGAGAATAGGGAGACCGCTCTGCGGTCTGGGTTCAAAGGGTTCAAAGGGGAAGGTGGTCAGCCCCTGCGGGGCTGGAGGTTATGGCCGGCTGCGGCCTTTCCGTCCGGCAGC